>RRZT011236409.1_pt1 | contig 24643 bp, 12 predicted proteins | sample 2165551 | NCBI WGS metagenome assembly RRZT01 (sample SAMN10456910, study PRJNA506462) | wastewater metagenome | biome: wastewater; feature: sludge; material: wastewater sludge; isolation source: wastewater sludge with Escherichia coli K12::gfp cells carrying plasmid... | place: USA: Moscow, Idaho... | reverse complement strand
GTTTTCGTCTTCGTATAGCGTGAACCGACCATTCTTTCCGGCGTATACATACAATGTCAGGTCGTTTTGCACTTCGTTGGTGTGTTGCACTAATTTGCCTGCAGGGATGATGCTTCCGGCTGCAACGTATAGAGGCATGCGTTCGTAAGGGGCAGCTACAGTAAGTTTGCGTCCTCCCTCTATCGTTTTTCCGCTGTAAAAGTCGTACCAAACGGTTCCGGCAGGGAAGTAAACTTCGCGTGAACGTGCCTTGTATTCATAAACCGGACATACCATCAATGCATTACCAAACATATATTGATCTCCGATATTAGTTACATTTACGTCTGAGCTAAAGTCCATATTCAACCCACGCATAATGGTGTAGTCGTCGAAATAGGTTTTTCCGGCAAGTGAATAGATGTATGGCATTAACCGATAACGAAGTTCGGTATAGTAGAGCATCGTTTTGTAGGCCTGGTGTGTTTCGGGAGCAATGTTCCATATTTCGCGAAATGGGAACTGGCCATGTGTACGGAACAGTGGCACAAAAGTCCCAAACTGATGCCAGCGGGCGTTTAGTTCGCGCCATTCATCTTTATCGGCAGATCCTTCTTTCGCTTTTTCGTAGCGTTTTTCAACGCAGAATCCACCATTATCCATTGTCCAGTAAGGTACACCGCTCATCGAAAAGTTGATACCGGCCGGAATTTGTGCTTTCATATCTTCCCATCGTGTGGCAATATCGCCACTCCAGGTGGCAGTTGAATAACGTTGTAATCCGGCAAAACCCGAACGGGTAAGCAGGAAAACCCGTTTATTGTTGTCCTCGCCGCGTTGTCCGTTATATATGGCTTCGGCGTTCATCAATGCATATGCATTAAAATATTCGGTAGAAGTGCCCAAAGCTGTTGGCCCGCAAAGTGCTTTGCGGTAATCCATCGGTGTACAGTCGCGTACGTTGGGTTCGCTGGCGTCCATCCACCATGCGTCGATTCCCAGCGAATACAAATGTTCTTTCATCTGATTCCAAAACAATTTGCGTGCATCGGCCGAGTAAGCATCGTAGAATGAGCCAACGTAACCGGGACCAACCCAGTCCCTGATGCTGTCTTTTACGGCTTGCTGATACATCCATCCGTTTTTGTCAAATTCTTTGTAATGCTCTGTAGTGGTGTAGAATTTGGGCCATACCGATATCATCATTCGGGCGTTCATTGCATGAATAGAATCCACCATTCCTTTCGGATTAGGGAATCTGTTTTTGTCAAATTCGTGGCTACCCCATGCCGTTTCGGGCCAGTAATTCCAGTCGAGTACAATATTGTCAATAGGTATCCGGCGTTTGCGGAACTCCCGCAATGTGCCAACTATTTCGTCCTGCGTTTTGTAACGCTCCCGACTTTGCCAGAACCCCATAGCCCATTTGGGCATAATGGATGCCTTCCCGGTTATTGTACGGTAACCGCTAATTACCTCATCGGCATTTTTGCCATTTATAAAGTAGTAATCCATTTGTTGCCCCATTTCTGACCACAACGATAATTTGTTTTGTTCGCTGTCTGCAACTGGCGTTAGTGCTTTTAATCCAATGTAGGAAACTCCACCATCGGGTTGCCAGTCTACACGTATTTTGTGGCGTTTGTTTTTATTCAGGTTTACCGCAAATTTAAAACTGTTCGGATTCCAGGCTGTGCGCCAGCGTTCTTTCACTACCAGGCTGTCGTCAATGTACACAGTTGTATATCCGGCGTAATATAAATTGAAACGGAATAATCCACTTTCGTGTGTTTGAATTTCGCCCTCCCAGCGTATGGCTGCATGATTAAAGGGGAAATCCTTCGGGAAATTTTTTATTGTTTCAATGTCTTCGTAATTGATGTTGGCCTCCTGGCGTTCTATAAATACGTTTTTAGGGTCTTTATCAATCATATAGGTAGCCGTAAAACCGCCTTTATTCCCGTTTTTGTCATAAAGAGTAGCTATTTTATCCAAATCGGCATACGGACGAGGGTCGCCAAAACGCGAAAGCGAATAGTTATCCCACAATAAGCCGTAATTCTTACTGGATAGGATAAAAGGAACCGAAACTTTGGTGTTGTACTGAAAAAGTTCTTCATTGCGTCCTTTCCAGTTGTATTCGTCGGATTGATGTTGGCCCAATCCATAAAAAGCTTCGTCGGCAGGCGATTCGAAAATCTGACGGAAAGAGTAGCCTTTGGACCCTTCAACTTCAATTGGTTGAAATGTTTTTCCGCCTGTTTGTAGTTCCTGTAATATTATTTTACCCTTTGCGTCGGTAAACGTGATTTGCCCTGATTGCACATGGATAATAGCTGTGGTTGTAGCTGTTTTCAGCAATACGGAATCGCCCTTTTGATAAGCATCCCATTTTGTCTTATTGGATGGGGTTGGTACTGTAATAAGGCTCTGAGGGTCGGCAAAACTATTCTCCGGAGTGGCACTTACGTGAATAATGTTTTGGTTAATAACCTGTAAGCGGATTTTTTTTGCCCCTGTGCCCGTTTGTGAATTGACGGTCACTACTATTCCGTTGTCGGTTTTTTGAAAGGATGCGCTGCTACATCCGAAAATTACTGTTGCAGCAATAAACAACACAATGATTCGATACCTTATCATGACTTATAAATATAGTATTTTAATATTTTTTGATTAACAATTGTCCAATACACTACCGGTTAAGAAATGTATTTTTAGGACACTACAAAGTTACCATATCAAAAACTAGTTAAACGTGTGGATTTGTATTCAGAACCGATAGTAAATGATAACCAATAGGGTTGAAATGTTTCCTTAACAGGTGTAATTTGATAATGAAGGATGCTTATATATAGCAGGGGAACAATAATTTTGTAAATTTGTGAAATATGATTTCCTTTTATCTAAGCAAGTGGTTTATGAAGCACCAAAACATTTTATTATTTCTATTTTTCACACTTTCAATGCATGCCCAGCCCTATCATTTCAGCCGGATTGATAATACTGATGGGCTATCAAATAACCAAATTGAAAGTATATTCAAAGATTCCCGCGGCTTTATGTGGTTTGGTACAAATTACGGTTTGAACCGCTATGATGGATATAGGGTGAAATTCTATAAACCCGACCGAACAGATTCAACCAGTATTAACTTAAACGGTATAGGTGAAATTCAGGAAGATTTCAATGGAAATTTATGGTTAAGAAGCAATGAGTTTTATTCTGTATACGAGATAAAAACCGAGCGTTTTATACGTAATATTGTAAATGTACTTCAACCATTGGGTATTCAGTTTACACCTACACTAATTCATATCGACGAAGCTAAAAACTTCTACCTTTATCAGACAAATGTGGGTATTTATAAATATGTGGCAAAAACGGGGCAATTAATTAGCTATAAGCAGGGCGATGGGGTTAACTCGCTCTCGAAAGGGGCAATAACGGCAATACGTACAGGGAAACAATGTGTATGGGTGCTTTTTCAGTCGGGGTTGCTTGAGCGTTATAACGAAAAGACCCGGTCGGTTGATTTCCGGAATGATTTTATCTTACAGAACTATTCGGGCTCAAGTATCTCTAAGAATTTATATGTCGATAAGGATGACTGCCCGTGGATATATCCGGCTGTGGGCGATCGCGGCCTTGTGTGTTTTGATTTGCAAGCAGCTCGTTGGAAGTATTTCGGAAACAATCCAAGAGATTTTTTTAGTACAAGCGATAAATACATTAGCAACGATTTAGTACGTGCTCTGGCTCAGGATACGTATGGTAATGTGTGGATTGCCACCGACCATGGAGGTGTCAATATTTATAATAAAAAGTCAGGTAATATACGGGTACTCGAAAACGACCCCGACAATCCTACATCGATTAGTCAGAATTCTGTTATTTCATTGTTTGCCGATAATACAGGTATAATGTGGGTTGGCACCTATAAAAACGGTGTTTCGTATTATCATGAGGGCATGTTTAAATTTGATAAATCGCCTTTGTTTTATTACCGAAACGCTTTGCTTGAGAACAAAGATATAAACAATATTTATGAGGATTCTAAAGGATTACTATGGTTGGGAACAAACGGAAGTGGTTTGATTCGCTACAATAAATATAACAATGAATTTAATATTTTCAGAGCCGATAAAAACAAAAGCAGCTCTATATCGTCTGATATCGTTATATCGTCTGTTGAAGACAAGGATGGGAATATGTGGTTTGGTACATTTATGGGTGGGTTAAACCGAATGGAGGGCACACATTTCCGTCATTATTATCCGGAACCTAACAATCCCAACTCTTTGTCGAACAAAAGTATTTACGGTTTAATTGAGGATGACAATAAAAACTTGTGGATTGCAACATTAGGGGGTGGTGTTGACCAACTTGACGCAGCGCGCAAAAATTTCAAACATTACGATGTGGCATCCACACATAGTTTATCGGCAAATTATGTACTGTCGCTATATAGTAAGGATAATGAAAATATATACCTCTGTACTTCAGGCGGTATTGACCTGCTGAATACACGTACCGGCACGATAAGTTCAGTGTTTAAAGACAGACAATTGATAAATAAATTATCGGCTCTTGTTATCAACAATGCCATGGTCGACAGACGAAACCAATTGTGGATAGCAACTGATAATGGGATTAATGTATACAATGCCGATTTAAATACAATCAAACAGATAAATTCAGATAACGGGCTTCCAAGCGATCAGGTTGTGTCGTTGGTTGAAGCTGATAATGGTATGATTTGGGCTGGCACCCGAAATGGATTAGCCTGTGTGTCGGGTGTATTGAATTCTCAGACAAAAGACTACGACTACTCGGTTATATCGTTTGACGAGAGCGATGGACTTGTAAGTGCTATTTTTAATCCGAATGCAGTACATAAAGCCCGCGATGGTCGCTTGTACTTTGGTTGTACAAAGGGATATTCGGTGTTCGACCCCGAGAAAATCAGGTTTAATAAACAAATTCCAATACCCAAAATTACTTCTTTGTTTATCGGGAATGAGGAAATTGTGCCGTTCAAAGAATATGATGGATGTCAGGTGTTAAAGCAATCAATTACGCATCTGAAAGAACTGGAACTGAGCTACGACCAGAATAATTTCAGTCTTTATTTCTCTGCCATGAGTTATATTCATCCAATGAAAAATCAATACCGATATCAGTTAAAGGGTCTTGATAAAACCTGGAATATGTCGCGTAACGGTATGGTTAATTATTCAAACCTGGCGCCGGGAAGCTATGAGTTGATTATTTACGCCAGCAATAACGATAATGTATGGAGTGTGGAACCACTGGTGCTTGAAATTGTGATAAAACCTCCTTTCTGGTTTTCGTGGTGGGCAATTATGATATATATTCTGCTTATTTTATATGCTATCTGGTACATTATTAATTTTAATTTGCGAAAGCAAAAGCGGGAATTCGAAAATGAACAGCGCATACGTGAAGCACGTCAGTTGCACGAAATGGACGAAATGAAATTTCGTTTTTTTACAAACATTAGTCACGAGTTCAGAACACCACTTACGTTGATTTTAAACCCAGCCGAGAAATTGCTGAACGAGATAAAAACGCCCGAAGAGCGCAATTTGCTAAGTATTATACACCGCAATGCCAGTGGTCTGCTCGATTTGGTGAATCAATTGCTCGATTTCCGTAAACTGGATGTACATAAAGACAGGTTGAATTTATCGGTGGGCGATGTGGTGAATTTTGTAAAGGATATTTGTTATTCGTTTACCGAAATGGCCGAGCGTAAATCCATTAGTTATTCGTTTTCGTCGGCCGTAAATGAGTTGCGTATTGAATTCGACCCTGAAAAAATGCGAAAAATAGTATCGAACCTGCTATCAAACGCATTTAAATTTACCCACGATGGAGGCAAAGTTGAAGTGAATATACAACTTGTACAGCAAATAGGAGATAGTAGCTCAATGCTTAAAATTGTGGTGTCCGATTCGGGTATAGGTATACCCGAAGATGAAAAGATGCGGATTTTTGAGCGTTTTTACAGGGTTGAGAATGCAGCTAACGGCCATCAAACTGGTACGGGTGTTGGTTTACACATTGTAAGTGAATATGTCCGGTTGCACGAAGGTACCATTCATGTGGATAGTCAGCCCGGAAAGGGTTCGGCTTTTATTGTGTTGTTGCCTGTACGAAAGTTGATTAACGAAGAAATAATTCTGCATCAGGAAAATTTATCCGCAGTTGCTCTTGAAACTAAACTTAAGGAAGAAGCTACTGTGATTGATACTGCTGAACAAAAATTGCCATTGATGCTGGTTGTTGACGATAACGAAGATTTCAGGAATTTTATTGAAGCCATTTTTACTACCAGCTATCGGATTTTAAAAGCCGAAAATGGCCGGCAGGCTCTGAATATAACGCTTGATAAAATACCGGATATAATCATTTCTGATGTGATGATGCCGGTAATGGATGGTTATGAACTTTGTGTAGCGCTGAAAAAAGATATCAGGGTGTCGCATATTCCGGTTATTTTATTAACCGCTAAAACCGGCGACGAAAACAAATACAAAGGACTTGAGCTGGGTGCCGAAGATTATGTTTCAAAGCCGTTTAATATGGAAATGCTACAATTAAAAGTGGCCAAAATTATTGAACGACAAAAGAAACAGCAGGGTCAGATGAAGAAGATTGCCATCAATCCATCGCAGGTTGAAATAACCTCGATGGACGAAAAATTCATTGCAAAAGCAGTGGCTCTTATCGAACAAAATATTGAAAATCCTGATTTTCTGGTGGAAGATCTTTGTAGGGAAATGGGAATGAGCAGGGTGTATTTCTATAAAAAAGTGTTAGCCCTGACCGATAAAACGCCATCGGAACTTATACGCTACATCCGTCTGAAAAGAGCCGCTGAATTATTGGAGAAGAGCCAGTTGTTTATTAACGAAGTGGCTTATAAGGTGGGCTTTAACGACCCTAAATACTTCCGTAAGTACTTTAAGGATGAATTTGGAATAAACCCGAACGAGTACAAGAAAAAATTTGAAAAATAAAAAAACGCAGCCTGTTTAAATTATTTCAGGCTGCGTTTCTCGTTTAGAAACTGAAAGTATTTACTGTAGTTGATGTTGACAAAGTAATTGTTTTCTTTAGTGTTGCACCTGATTTGGAATAGCTTCCTCCACTGTATATACCATAGGTGCCTCCATTTGTAAGTGTACCATTGTTATAACTACCACCTGTGTAAATGTTATAAGTACCACCTTTTGCAAGATCTGGTGAGGAGAATAAAAAGTAATATCCACCGTATTTTGGTTTTAAAGTGGCAATGTCATTTCCACTGGCATCTTCAATATGCAGTAATGATGAGGAGGAAACTGCGCTTGATGCCTTGATAAACATATTTGCCTGTGTTGATGTGGATGACATTGATTTTTGCATGTTCGATTTAGCCCCAGCTCCCATAAAGAATCCACCTGTCATATTGAAAGAGCCGTTAATGTCGGTACTTTCTTCTATGCCCGACTGTGGTCCGTTCGCAATTACAGTGCCTCCTGACATGTTAAAACCTCCATTACTGTCGATGGCATCGCCTGCCGAACAATTGGCAATAAGCAATCCGCCCTTTACGCTAAATAAACTGTTGTCGTCGTATTCAGCTCCTCCACTTACGGTGCCTGCTGTTGCATTAATACCATCGTTGGTAGCATTTATTGTAGTCACCCCTCCGGTTATGGTGATATAAAAGCCTTCTATGCCTTCTTTAGCAGTAAGTGTATTTGTACCGCCATTGATTATTACCAACGAGTCGGATGTCATGGCCTGACTTGCTGATGCAGTAATTGTAGACACTCCTCCGTCGATAATAACGCGTTTAGTTGCATGTATACCATCTTTTTGCGACGAAACAAGCGTTAGTGTCCCGTTCAATACGCGTACATAGCCATAGCCTTTGTCGGTGTCGTTATCCGATTTTAACGCATGTCCGGCAGTGGCTTTTACCTGTATTGTGCCATTGTTAATTTTCAGATAGTCTTTACCCCGAATACCATCATCTTTCGATGTCACCTTAATATCACCACTGTTGATGGTGATGCCATCATCGCCCGATATACCATCGTTGTAATTTGCACTTATAGTTAAACTACCAGAGCCTGTAACTGCCATGTAGCAATTGCTGAACATACAGGCGTTTGGTTCGTCGGAATTTGAATAACTACTGGCATCAGTAAGCGTATTTGTAGTACCGTCGTTCAGAAAAATTATGATTTTGCCTGCTTTTTTTCCATAAAACGGTGCCGAACTGGTATTGGTCATACTTACACCATTCAGTTTTATTTTTACAGTTGCCGTGTCGGCATTTACCAATAACTGTCCGTTTGTTAATGTGCCATTAATTACATAATTACCACCTTTCAGAATGGTAATCAGTCCGGAACTAATTGATACGTTGGATGAGCTACAACTTGCCGAAGTGCCATTCAACGTAATGTCAATTTCGTCAGTGCTGCTCCACGTGTAATCAGTACTTTCTTCTTTTCCTTCAATTGTTATACCACTGTCTGTACTACTATTGTCAGACAAAACATTTTCAGGATCGCAGCCCGATGTGCTTATGACAATAAAGCAAAAAAGGGCAAAGTTTAATATGTATTTTTTCATCTTTAGGAATTATTTAATTGTGAATTTATATCCGATACCCAGAATGTATTTGCCAGTGTTTTCGTCGTCAGTAGGTTTGTTGTTGTATACGCTAAACACTGAAATGCTATTTGATTTATTGATTTTATAGTCGACTGCCAATGTAAAGCGAAATTTATCAAATTGATTGCCGTCCGGGTTATTGAGTTCGTAAAAACTTTCAACCGAAAACGAAGGGGATAGTTTACAGTCCGGAATGTTATAGTCTACCAGGAGCCGGTTACGCCAGACCAATGCAGGATTGATTTTGTAATCGTCAACAGTTCCATCGGATTTAATGCGGTTACTGGCATCTTTGGTTGTAAACTGGATTCGTTCACGAAGCGAAATACTGAAGCGATCCAGTTTTAATTTACCCGTTGCCGATGCATATAAGCGGCTTCTGAATTGGTAATTAGCATATTTTTCGTCCAATACATTCATCAGACTATAACCAAAACCAATTTTAATTGGTTTAATTGGCTGATAGTTGATATTGGCTCCTAAACTCCAGCGATCCATCAACCGTAAGCCATAAATGGTTCTGAATTCAGCCTCGGCACCAATGTCAACTTTCTGGAATTTTTTCTCCACTTCAAGGCTTGTCCAGGTGCCCAGTTCATTTTGCGCATTTGCTACTAAAGGTAGTATAGTAACAAAAACAATGACCATAATTAATTTGTGTATTTCGTTCATTTTTATTTGAATAAAAAATTTGAAATACAAATGTAATATGAAGGGGAATATCCGGAATGTAATTTAAGTAAAGGAGTGTTTTTACTCAGTGAAAGGTGGAATTCAGAGGAAGATTGTTAGTTACAGCAGCCTATACAACATCTGTGTATGATTTGTGATTCAAGTTCACTCTTTTCCTGATCGGTCATTTTTGTAGTGATATTCTCGCCACTGATGATTCCGCGTGCTAAGTTGATGGTGGGTATGTGTTCAGGGTGTTGTTCCATATAACGCTCCCATTTCTGAATCAACACAGCAGTTGGTTCATTCACATAGTGAATAAATTCCTCGTCCACTAAAATGTGATAGAGTAGGGTGTCGTTAATTGATTTCACGCTGTATTCCATTTATAATAAAAACGGACATTAGCATAAAATGTACTCAGAAATGAATAATCTAAAAGAGAATTATAATGCACATGCGCGAAGTTTTAACATTCCGCGGTGTATAAGGTTTCGAACCGATTGGTAATTCATTTGCATGGCTACACAAATGTCTTCGTATTTCTGCTCTTCGATATAATACATTTCGATAGCAGTGCGTTGGCGAGGCGACAATTTATTGAGTAAGCCGGTCACAAACGAGTTGGTTTGCTGAACTTTTTCAGCTGCTATATAGTCGGCCTCAACGTTTTCGCCCGATGTTACATCAAGTTCTTCAACAGCTGCATCTGATAAGTGGATACGTTTACGGCTTTCGTCGCAAAGTTTATTTTTAAGTGAGATTAAAAGGTACGATTTGAAATTCTGAACCGATTCAAGCTCGTTCTGTTTGTTGTAGATTTTAATAAACACATCCTGTATGCAGTCTTTCAATAACTCCATGTCGGTGGTCAATCTGCTACCATAATTGTATAACATATTTACATGTAAGTTATACAGTTTAGAGAATGCGGCCAAATTCCCATTTACAAACTCTTTTAATAATTCGTTTGTGTTGTCGGAATTTTCAACTGTGATTTTTTTAGTGTTATTGTTTTCCATTTTGGTACTGCAATAATTTGTTTACAAAACTGTGTTCAAATTTTATGCAGCAAAAATACAGTTGGCTGACTTTTTCTTTTGGAAAAATCTGATTTCTTATTGGTAAAAATTGGTAACCTGCTCTAAAACATATTTTTTTGTTAAAATTCAGAATTTGGCGGTATTTCCAGCTTTTTATTACCGACTTCTTTCAAAAATAAATATGCCGGAACATTTCTCAATGTTCAGGTATTCAATAGTTTGACCTTTGTTGGTTGTTTTGGTTATAAAGGTTTCATTACCGCTTTTTGAATCGATAAAAGTGATTTTGTATGTGCCTTTTGGAGCATTAAGTTGTATCTTTTCGTTGTTTTTATTGGTAATTACCATAAAGTTGTTGTCTGAATTCAGCAAAGCACTAAATGTGTCAGTTTTTACCAATTCTTTTTGTTTTTTTGATAGAAATCGCGTAAGCTTTTCATTATTAATGTTTAATGCCGGAAGTGAACCTCCCGCAGCCAGTACTGCCAGAGCCATTTCCGGGTAATTTTGGGAATAATAGGTAATTGCTTTGTCCGGAAACTTGTTTTTGTACTCATTTACTGCTTTAAAGGCTTCGGTGTAACCTACACTACCTGTTTTTTCTAAGCGGGCATGCTGACGGGGTGCCAAATTCACTCCGCCTTTGGGTGCATATGTACTGCCGTCGGCTTTATAATGCCAGTAACGGATATCAATTATTTCTACTAAATCGCGCCTTTTTGTATCGGCCAGTATAGAGTCCTGTACGTCTTTTGTACAGCTTAATGCTACCAGTGCATTTTTGCCGGTTTCTTTTTCCCATTTATCAATTTCATCAAGCCAGAATTCTACAAAATGCAGTGGCCCGGTATATTCGGCACTAATAAAGTGGATTACATTAGGGTTGTTCGCAAATGCATTCAAACTATGGCGAATATAATTGCTATAGGCATTCCGTCGGTTTTCGTTGGAAATGTCATAAAAGTATTCAGCCATAAATACACGTTTATCGCCGGCAAAATTCACCGGTTCCGGAAAGCCGGTATTGTTGATGTTATTCGCTGTTCGCCATGGACTATCTACCCAATGTGCTCCAGCTTCAATAATATTGTGCTGAAAAAAATGCTGATAAAATAACAGTTTCCCATTTTGTTGTGCTTTTTGCGCAAATTCCTTCAACCGGAACCAATACCATTCATTAGGCCGGTACAAATCGTATTTTGAGAGGCCATCCCAGGCAGTTTCCACGCCACTTCGTGCAAAAGGTTGCTCGTAAAAAGGTGCCCAGGTATCTCCATCGCGCCTACGGACCCGTAAATGGTCGTCGCGCCTGCGGTCGGTCCATAGTCCGTAATTGTGATCGAGTACAGCTATGTTGTTTGCATTCATGAAGCTGATTACTGAGTCTATTCTATCCGTTAGTCCTAATCCTTCGCGACCCGGAACAAAACGGGTTACATGCGGTTTCATTTTTGATAAATGGTTGAATTTGGTTTTTCCACTCCACCATTGTACATCAGTTTTAGAACCGGTAATGAGTTTTCCATCGCACAGTATTCTGCCGTCAGTAATGCTAAATACAGGTGTTTTTATGGTTGAATTTTTCCTGTTGTCTTTTAGTTGATTTACAGTAAGTAAATTTTCCGGTTTTATTTGCTCAATTGTCGACTGGTTAATCCAGTTTTCGAGCGTTAATCTTGGTTTACGCGCTTCGATAACCATTTCCTCTGCCTGTGCTACCGTTGGACTGCTTGATGCATTTGTGGGCCGGGGCAATATGCGAGCTAAAGTATCAGTGTTTTTATTCAAGCGTAGCGAAAGCTGTGCATAATACAGGCTCCGGGGTTGAACATGGTTGTCCGATTCAGTCCATTCACCATCGCCTGAGTATTGCGACCATGATCCATAAGCACGGTTTTTTGCATCGGCAGCAGGCGAGTAGCATTCTATTTCGGCAGCAGTACATTGCCAGAACATACTATTGCCGGTATTCCATCCGGCTCCGTTTTTACTTTGCCCCAGGTTTTTAAATGCCAGATTATGTCCGTCGATATTTACAATGTCGTAAAGAACCCCGCACGACCATGCATCAATAGGGCCACTAAAGCCGAGCGATTCTTTTGAGTCGCATTGTACAAATGCATTGGGTCCGGCTGCGGTGTATCCAACTGCAAAATCGTGAATTCCCTGTTCTGAATAGCATCGTTGCACCAGGTTCATCTGTCCGAAATTGTAAAATACTACCCTGCGAAATCCACCAATTTCCGATACCGGATTTTTGGAAATACAATCTTCAATGGTTATACGTGATGAACCCGGTTGTAATATAACGGCACTTCCGGCAAGATATCGGAAATTTATGTGTCGAACCCAGCAATTTTCTGCATTATCCACCGAGATACCTGTCCATGCATGATTTTCATCTTTTGGGTATTTTTTATCGTAGTCCGATACCACTGTGAGGTTCTCGACTCCGGCATTTGTTATTCTGCCATCCCATTTGTATTTATATACTTTGGTAATGCCAAATTGCTTATCAAGGGCTACTGTAAGAGGTACATCAATGGTTATTGTGTTGCCGTAAACTGCAGTGATGGTTCTGTCCCAAAACAAATCGGTGTCGCCCGGTTTCCATCCTAATGCACTTTCGCCTCCGCCATAAATATCGCATTTTACCGAAGCAATCCATTCTTTAGTGGATGGTCTGTGTATTTTTATGCGGTCGCCTGCTTTCAGATTTTTTATAGATGAAACTGCAAATGTAGTTCGATTTACCGGCACATAGGAGTCTGCAACGGCGCATGTATCGGTATAGCGAATATTGGTTTGACCTTCAATTTTGATAATTCCGTCACGGTCGAATCCTTTTTTGAAAAGAATAGTTTCAGGTTTGCTTTTTCCCCGCAATACCACCCCTGATGAGGCGATGGTTACACTGTTTTGAAGAGTAAAAGTTCCATTGTCCAGCAATACTGCTCCACGGTATCCGTTTGCATCCGGCTTTAATGCCGATACATAGTCGATGGCACGTTGTATGGTGGTGGTGGCATCGCCTTCCATATGCGGTACGAAAATTTCATTCCGTAATGTTGGTATTGGCAATTCCGAACTTTTGTAACCACAAAACGAGAAATCAAGAATGCGGTTCCCTTTATCGTCGGGAGTATAATTTATATTGTCCGATACAACTTTCAGTCCAAAGTTTTGTGCTGATATTAGTGTAATTATCGCAAGGCCACAGGCAACTGCAAGCAGTTTTTTTGAATACATTATGCGGGTGATATTTATTGATTACAATTAAAACGTATATACATTGGATTTGTAATCGAATGTACAATTACAATTTCCGGTATTTATTCATATACTCGGTTGGTGTCTGGTTGTATTTTTTTCGGAAACACTTCCCGTAATAGCCCGATTCTTTAAATCCTACGGCATAGGCAACTTCCGATACTGTCAGATCGGTATTGCGTAGCAATTCCAACGATTTTGTAAGACGTACTTCTTTTATTGTATCTACAGGAGCCAAACCGGTTAAACTTTTCAGTTTTTTAAAGAATGCCGAACGACTAATACCAATTGTATCGGCAATAGAATCGATGTTAAACTCACTATTGTCAATATTTTCTTCTATTATCCGATGTATTTTATCCAGAAATTCAACATCTTTTTCCTGTAAATAATTCTCATAAGTTTCGTTTACGGCAGGTTGTTCTGTTTTTTCCTGCTTCCATACTTTCTCGCGGAACGATTTACGGTCGCCGAGCAATTGTTCAATGCGGGCTACCAGATATTCTTTGTTGAATGGTTTTGTAATATATGCATTCGCTCCCAGATTGATAGCATTTAATTTTGCCTCGTCGTCTGTTTTTGCTGTCAGTATTATTACAGGGATGTGGCTTATATTGAAGTCGTTACGCATAGCCGTCATCATTTCGGTACCGGTCATTTCGGGCATCATTTGGTCGGTTACCACAATGTCCGGGTGATGCTGTTTTACTTTCTTTAATCCTTCTACACCGTTACCGGCCGTATACACTTTGTATTTGTCTTCGAGTTGCATGCGCAAGAGGTTACAAAGGTCTTTGTTGTCTTCAACCACTAACAATACCGGTAATTCATTCTTATTATCATCGTTTTCATCTTCCGGTGTTTCGGAGCTGAGTTGTGAGCTTTCGCTTTCATTGCTTACGGTATCGCCCACATAAAAATTAACTTCTTTCGGATTGAAGTGATCTTTGTTTAATTGCAATTCTACTGTAAACACAGTACCTTGTCCCTGTTTGCTTTCAGCGTGTATTTCGCCATGATGTAAGTTGACAATTTCTTTTGAAAGTGCCAATCCGATACCGGTACCGGGCGACTGCACGTTTTTATAATTATCGCCCTGGAAAAACCGCTCAAAAATTTCGGACAGTTTATTTTGTGGAATACCTACTCCTGTATCTTCAATGCTTATATAACACTTGTCTTTTTGCGAGGTATAGCCTGTATACACAGTTATAGTCCCGCCTTTGTGTGTAAATTTAAAGGCATTGGACAGTATGTTCCGAATCACAATTTCGAGTTTCTCTTTATCGGCCCATACAAATATATCTTCGGGCGAAAGGCGAAATACGAATTTTATGCCACTTTCTTCGGCCAAAATACTGAATTCTTTGTGAAACGAGTCGATAACACTATTAAGCTGTAAATGCGATACATTTAACACCATTTTCCCGTTCTGGATTTTTCGGAAATCCAGAATCTGATTTACTAACTGTAGCATTTGGTTGGCATTTTTTTCAATCATCGATACGTATTGAAGCCCTTTTTCGGATAAGCTTTGCTTTTGTTTCAGTTCCTGAACAGGCCCCATAATTAACGTGAGTGGTGTACGCAGCTCATGTGAGATGTTGGTGAAAAAGCGGATTTTTAATTCAGACACCCTTTGCTCTACATACATTTCATTGCGCATTCGCATATAAAAAAGTATTCCGCGCACTGTAAGGTAAGCCAATCCCAAAAACAAAAGTGTATACACTATTTTCATCCACCAGCTTAACCACCATGGTGGCAAAATGATGATTTCGAGTGTACGTTCCGATTTCAGATCGATATTGGCTTCGTCAATGGCCTGTATGCGCAACAAATATGTTCCGTGAGGTACGTTTGGGTATGTTGCAAATCTGTTTTTACCATTGTAGTGCCATTCTTCTTCATAACCTTCCAGTATGTAGCGGTAGCTAACCCTGTTTTGATTGTAATAGTTTAATGCGGCAAATTCCACTACAAAGTTCGACTGATTGTGTTTCAGAGTAATCGAATTGGCGTATTTAATAGAACTTTTCAGAATAGGGTCGTCGGTGAAACTGTTTAAGTCGCGATTCGAAACTTTAAAGTCGACAATAAATGTTTGATAATTACAATTGTAGGTCTCAATTTTTTTAGGGTCGAACGACAGTATGCCATTTCGGGTACCGAAGAGTAATTCGCCGGACTGAAGGCGTACGGCACTTTCTTCTTCCATTTTCATATCCATAAAACCATCGTAACGGTCGTAATTGCGGAATGTTTCAGTTTTTTTGTCGAAACGCGAAATAGCATTTTCAGTAGCAAGCCAGAGGCCATTGCTGTTGTCTTCTATTATCGATAAAATTACATTGCTTTTTAAGCCTGTTCGGTTGCTGTATTGTTTAAAAATTGGTCGGTGTTTTTTTTCATCGTAACCGGTTAGTTTGTTTATTCCTCCACCAAATACTCCTGCCCATAAATCCTGTTCGCTGTCTTTATAAAGTACGTATATGTCATTGTCCGATACATTAGAGTTCGCAGTTTCATTGCGGTAAATTTCAAAATCAATTTTATCGGGATTCGTAAAACTGATTGGAAACGAAAGTAGTCCATCGCTCGTACCAACCCACAATCGCCCTTCTTTGTCCTCGGCTATATTTCGCACCTCCATATAAAGTCCGTATCCCGGATGTTTTTCAAAGCTATTGAACTTATTTTTGAATGTGAGTTTGCCCTGTTGCCATTGAGTAAGGTTTAGTCCGCCACCAAACAAGGCTATCCATACACGGTTTTTTGAATCCTCGTAAGTGTAGTATACATCGTTTCCACTCAATGAGTTCGGATTTTCTTCGTCGTAGGTATAGCGCGAAAACCGAAACCCATACCTCGATTTTGGATCCGGCTCTGCCAATACCACACCATTTCCTTTGGTCGAAAACCAGATATTTCCCCGGCTATCTTCCATCATATGATAAACGCTGCCGATGTTGAAACTCTTGTTGTTATATACTTGTTTTACAGCTCCGTATTTGTTTAGTTGATATACTTCAGCGTTTCGGTATGCCACCCAAATATCGCCGTTGCGGGTTTGTTGAAGTGATTTTACCGATTTGTTTTGTGTAAACGAATTGCCCGAAGGGTGTAGCAGATTGAACTGCTGCACCGGGAAACTGATTCGGAATACCCCGAAATTGGTCGAAGAGAGCCACAGTATATTATCTTTGTCCAATAACAAATTGAAAAAGGTAAGTCTTTCATTTGATTTTGTAAATCCGGGATACGACGTTAAGCTTGTAAAACTTAGAGTTGTACGGTCGAAATGATAGGCGTCGCCCGATGTAGATAAAAAGAACATTCCGAGTTCTTTCCCATCCTGCCAGAGAAATGAGCGATTGGCATCACCTGTTTCAAGTTTAAATTGTCGGGAGCTTTTATTGAGTGGGTCGTAGTAAAACAATGTAGATTGATTTAGCACAAACCATACTTTATCGTAACTATCGATAAAGGATTCAGATATATTGAACGTAACCGGGTTCAGTATTTTTTGTGCCTGATTGGTAAGTTCGTTGTATTCAAAAATGCCTTTACCGTATACTGTCACATAAAGTATGCTGTTGTTTACTACTATGTTAGTAATAGCCCCCAGGGTCGAGAAAGTATTTATCCGGCTTATTTGCGAATTATTAATATCGATTTTGAAAATACCACCGCTATTATCGCCTATCCAGAGTTTGTTTTTGTCGAGAGCAGAGCAGGTGAATTGCTGACTGTTTCCCAGCGAAATTTTTTGTAGTATATAATCGGATGGTTTTGAACCAAACGCCTTTCCTTTTACGACTGATAATATCTTAAAATCAAGACCTACCCAACTAATGTGTCTTTTATCCTCAAAAAGTAAATTGCTGGTTTGGCGTTGGGCTCTTTTGGTTTGTGTGTTGTGTAACAATTCTACCTGAATTTTACCATTTCCCAGCGATTTAGCCAACAATAAATCTCTGTTCTTGGTGAGTATCAGCAGGTTTCCATTGGCTTCGCGTTGAATTTTAATAAACTTCGGGCTAACAGTGTATTCATCTTTAATCACATTAAATACGTCGAAATACAACTCTGTTTTTTTATCAAAAAGATATAACTTATGGTCGATGGTTTTTACCCATAAATTACCGTCGTTTGCCTCCACTACATTTTGTATTTTATGGGGTGGAATATCGGCATTGTAATCCTCGCGATTACTATAACTCCTGAACTTTACGCCATCAAAGCTGGTTAATCCGTACCAGGTACCAAACCACATAAATCCGTCTCCATCTTTTACCTGACTAAAAACGGTATTGTGTGGCAAGCCGTTTTCGGATGTATAGTTGTTGATAATCAGGTTGCTGAACGCACTTGCTGATGTGGTGATAAAAATGATTGAAAATATTAGCAGAAGTTTCTTCATACACGAAGCTCTATGTAACCGTTTTTTTTACAAATGTATAAACTATTTCTGTGTTCCGAATTCTGTTTGCTGTTTTTCCACTTCGTCGAGCATTTTTTGCTTTTGCTCATCGGTGAATTTGGCACTTTCTTTTTCGGTTTTTCGATGATTGTTTGTATCCGAAGCCGTTTTTTGTGCCAAATAATTGAACGGAAGCGACGATGGGATACTTTCCAGTTCGATTTCGGCAGCAGTAGGAGCATGCGTTCCTTCGAACTGCACATGTGCTTTTACCTTAATTTTGCCGGTTTTTGTGGTGGAACGTATAAGCACCGGAGCCGAGCCCCATTCCACAGCCCGTGGATTTGCACCTATTTGATGGTCGCCAATAATCTCGCCTTCACCTTCCACACTGAATACAATATTATCCTTCGCTAAACGGCGTACATTTCCACTGTCGTCGGTTACTTCGGCCACCACTACTATAAAGTCCGACCCATCAGCAGTTAGTTGTTTGCCTGAATGATCCACATATAATCTTAGTTTTGTTGAACGGCGCGAAGGCATTTTTTTCTCGCTGCAAACTACCTTGCCGTCGATTATTCCTTCTACAACAAAGCTTACCTTTTGCCAGTTTTTTTGTTTGTACGAGTATTCTCTGGCTTCCCAAAAATCGAATACATTCCGGAATACAACCGGTTGGTTGGGCATGTGTGCTGCCATTTTCAGTACGGGTTTTGTCCATGTTTTTTCGCCGTAAGCGGTGAGCCTTACCGAGTCGCAGTTGCTGAAAACCACTATTTCACTATCCGAAAAAGGAGTTATTTCGTTGGCAACAAAAACCATTGGTCCGGTTTCAACTCCCTCGGTTTTTTGTAGCGAATTGGTTTGACTTCTGAACATGTAATACGCATATTTAGGCTGACGAAATGCATCAAAAATTCCACCCCAATATGGATCGGGATGATAACCGCGCTGATGATCAAATGGATGCCACTGTGCACCTCCAATAAATTGCCCGGTGCTGTGGTACATTTCGTCGTACGATTTTGCCAATGAAAGTGCCTGCACCAACTGAGGTTTCTCACCCCAGCTCCGACTGGCACGGTTGTTATTGTTGTGAGCGTACCAATCGTCTACATTTTCGCCAAATTCGCGGGTAAAAATACATTGCTTTGCCTTTCCTTCGTCGGTTGGCCATCCATACACTACATCATAGTTTTCTGCAACACCATCAGAGTGCAGGTCGGCGGCAGCACCCGGACGTCCGGGATAAGGAAACTCATCTTTCGTAATTTGCAAAGCCTGCAGCGAAAAATCCTGCGGAAATCGGGTTTCGTTGAGTATGGGTTCCCAGAGTATAACCGAAGGGTGGTTGCGGTCGCGACGAATCATATTGCGCGTGTTTTGATGTACCAGTTCGGCAAAGCGGGGCTCCTTGTTCCAGTATTGCCAGCCGGGTGTAGCCACAATTATAAACATGCCCAATTCATCACAAGCGTCCATGAATGCCGGATCCTGTGGGTAATGTGCTGTCCGTACAATTACACATCCGGCATCGCGAAGTCGTTTTACATCGCGCCATTGTTGCGAATTAGGTACTGCATTGCCCACATACGCAAAGTCCTGATGGCGATTGCCGCCGATTAATTGCCCGTAGGGCTTGTCGTTTAAATAAAATCCGTCTTTGCCTCGAAACTCCGTTTTTCGTATGCCGGCACGCACCATACCACCATCGAGCGCTGTTTTTCCATCTTTCACCAGAATATTGATGTTGTATAAATATGGATGCTCCGGCGACCACAACATTGGATTTGCCAGGATGGTTTTTAATTGTGCTGTTTTGCTTTCGCCCGCTTTCAATGCAAGTACAGTGCTTATTTTTTTTACTGTTGTACCGGTTTTGTCGGTAATAGTTGCTTCAACCTGAATTTTCTTTGCTTTGTTACCGGCATTTCTTACTTCAGTGTTTACATAAATGTCAGCGCTTTTTGCGCTAATGTTATTGTAATGAACAAATACACCTCCACCAGCAACTTTGTTTGCCTCAATGGCATCAGTGATTGCAATTTTGTTTTTGCAAATCATCCATACATCGCGGTATATGCCGCCATGGTAAGCAAAGTCCAGTGTGTATTGTGGTTTGCCCGGAGGATAGTTTTTGTCGTTGCTGTTGTCGGTCATTACGGCCAGCAAGCAAGTATCGCCGGCTAATGCGCCATTGGCAGTAAGGTTGAGTGTTACGGGTAGGTATCCACCTTCGTGTACTTTTATCAGTTTGCCGTTCAGGTAAAATTTTTGCTTGCCCATAATGGCCTCAAAGTGCAACATTACATCTTTCAGTTTACTATCCGAAGGAACAACGAACTGTTTCCGATACCAGGCAATGCCCTGATAATTACGGCATCCGCTAGCCTCAACAGGCATTAATTGTACGGTATGAGGTGTGGAAACAACTTCCCAGCCCGAATCATCGAATTGCTTTGTTTCAGCATTTTTACTGTCGCCCCTCAAAAATCGCCAGCCATTGTTAAAGTTATAAATTTGTCGGCCACTACCATCTATCGGGTATAGTCCGGCTACCGAAAAGCTATTGGAGGCAATGGCTAAAGTGGTAAGACATAAAAGTGCAATGGAAATTCTGAATTTCATGTTTGTATATGAATTAGTTGTACCAAAATTACTGTTTTATTTGTTCTTAAAACATTCTTTTTGATGCTTTGCAAAATAATAGTATATGTGCAGACGTTTATAATACTGTTGATGTAATCTTTTGCCCGTACAAAATAAATAAAAACGTACTGTCGGGGTGTTAATTGGCTGTTATAAAACTAAACTTATTTGTACCTTTGCACCTGAATCAGTTTTATCTGCTTTTCTATCATTCAATTAATAAAATTATTCAGTAAATCAATTCATGCATACTTTACTCCAGATTGCTACTGCCGATACCATGAATGTAGCTAATAAACTAGCCGGTACCTCCGAAAGTGGTTTTTCGCTTGTCGATATCGTAATGAAAGGTGGTTTTATAATGATTCCTATCGGAATTTTGTTTACAGCAGCTATCTACATTTTTGTAGAACGCTTTATTTCGATATACAGAGCCACCCGAAGCGATGTGGATTTTATGCGTCAGATTGAAAAGCACATTTCGGATAAACAATCAGATAAAGCACTCGAACTATGTACAGCCACAGCACTTCCAATTGCGCGCATGGTGGAAAAAGGTATAAAGCGTATTGGCCGACCGATTAAAGAAGTAGAAGAAGCCATTGAAATTGAAGGGAAATTTGAAGTAAACAACATGGAAAAAGGATTGCCGGTGCTTTCGGTTATTGCCGGTATTGCGCCCATGTTTGGCTTTTTGGGAACAATTATTGGTGTAATTAAAATTTTCTTCGATATTTCGCAATCGGCCGATGTGAGTATTGGTGTAGTTTCGGCCGGATTGTATGTGAAAATGATTTCGAGTGCCGCCGGACTTATTGTGGGTATTATGGCTTATGTTTTTTACAATTGGTTGAACATTAAAATAGGAAAAGCGGTAAACAGGATGGAGCGTAATGCGCTTAATTTTATCGACTTTCTGAAGGATAGCGCCATTTAAAGAAAATAAAAATGGAGTTGCGAAAAAAGAAACAAGCAGGTGCTGAGGTTTTTACATCGGCAATGAACGACATTATGTTTTTTCTGATGTTGTTCTTTATCATTATATCTACTTTGCTTAACCCAAGTGTTATTAAACTGGATTTACCGGGAGCAAAAAACACGAAACCTATCCACAAAAAAGAGGTTTTTTTATCGGTCAATAAAGAGAAGCAATATTTTATAAATGAAAAACAGGTTCAGTTTACACAAATAGAACCATTTCTTGTGGCTGAAAAAACAAAAAGTCCCGAAACCATAGTTGTGTTACGTTGTGATAGTAGCTTAACAGTTCAAAATCTGGTTAATGTGCTAGAAATAGGGAATAAACTGGATGTGAAAATGATTTTAGCTACCCGTAAAAAATAACCGTATTGAGCCGATGTCAGTTCGCCGTCCATTAAATAGTCACATAATTGCACTTGTAGTTACAGTTGTCCTCGAAATTGTTATCGTTTTGGCTTTTGATATCGATTTCGGTTTTGGCGGCAGTAATTCACCGGGCGAAGCTATTGACGAGGAGTTATTTCTCGATTTGGAAAATTTGACTGCTGAGGATTTTGCCATTGCACCTGATGGCTCAGCTCCGGCACCTGCCAATGAAAATCCATCTGCCGATGAACAGGAGGGCGATGGCGCTATTAAAACGCAAACAACGGAAGCCCCTCAGGTTGCTGAGCCGGTTGATATTGTTGAACGAAACGAACCGCCCGTCGATTCCATAGTTTCTAAAACGCCTCCGGTGGTTGAAATAAAGACTGATTCATTGCAACCCATTTTAGTGGATGCCGAAACTGCGAAAGTCCTGTCGCAAATGCTTGAGGTAACAAAGTCTTCGGCGACTAAGGCTGTGACAAGTCGAAAAACACAACAAGAAAAATACGAGTTTTATAAAAAGAACTACAGGTTAATCCGGAATTTTCAGAAAGTATATCCTTATGCTGTAAAAACACGCGAAATAATTGAAGAGGTGAATGCTAAACTGGCAACAATTTCAAGTAATTGACAAAAAAGAAAGCTGATTAAAGATATGGAGGACAGGCTTTTTGCCGAATATGAAGGTGCTGTCAGAAAAATGACGGTTTCGCAGGGTAAGTTGCTGCTCAAATTAATTTCGCGCGAAACAAACAAGTCGGGTTTTGAACTTATTAAGCAATACAAAGGTGGTTTTTCAGCCGGGTTTTGGTACAGTGTGGGTAAAATGTTTGGCACCGACCTTAAAACTGAATATCACCGCGAACTCGAAGATTCTCTAATAGAAAATGTGCTGGATAAATATCAAAAAAACGAACTGTATTAGTTCGTTTTTTTGTTTGTATGAATAACAATGTCGTTTCGGCGTTGCTCCGGTATTACCTGAATAATATTGACTTTGCCGTTTTTCATTTCGGCTTCGACGGTAGTTTTTTCAGCACAATGTAGTTTAAACCGCACATTCCACTCTGTAGGCCATGCCGGGAACAGTATTATTTTACCTTCGTCGGTTGTTTGTAGCAACATTTCCTGTAGACCAATCATGCCACTACCTCCCCAGTTGTGGTCGGGACTCCAATCAAAGCCCGGTCCCCAAAATGCCGGAAAGCGATAAGGACCGTCCTGCAATTTCAGCGTATTAAGTCGTTTTGCTTCATCGGTTAGTCCGAGGCAGGCCGCAAAAATGTTATCCTGTTTCCAGCCTACATGACTGCGGAATTTCTGTACATCGGGGTCGAGTTGGTAGGTATTGATGGCAATGTCAAGGCTGTCGCGACCTACTCCGAAAATACGCCATGGAAAAACCGGATAGAGTTGCGGACTTTCAGTGTTGTTTATTCGTTCCCAGTTTTTTGCCGGCGAAATTAACGTTTTTCCTTCCATTTTCCGGTACGATAATGGCGGAATATTCTTAAGAAGTAAATCGTTGTCGGTTAATTTTAATAACGTACGCAGGGCAGCTACCAGATTTACCGGATTGGTAGCCATTTTGTAGGTTTCGCATGCCGATGCCGGATAAAGAATCAGGTGTCCGTTGCCATCGAGGTCTTTTCGTCCGCGGCGCTGTGCTAAATACCGGTAATGTTCATCGAAAAAGCGTATGCAGCTTTCAATCAGTGGCTTGTATTGACTAATATCGGCTTTGTTGTAATTTTTTGTTTCCAGAATCATATAGCAGAATTCCAGCACAGTTTCCCACTGATATTCCAGCCATGCATTGTATTCAACACCTTTGTCGAAGTATTCCGGACGTTTCCAGCCATATTCGGTTGCTCCGGGTAAACCAAAATTCTCAATTTGCTCGGCAAAACAGGCGCCATCGTGTCCCCAGTAAGTTTTTGTTCGCAGTTCTGCATTTTTCAGTAATCGCTTATAAAAGTCAAATTGCGGAATCATCAGGTCGAAATCACCGTTTTTTAGCATTGGCCAGTATACAAGTCGCTGGTTTTGGGCGGTAAATGTGCCGCCTGTCCATTTGCGGTAGTCGGGCGTAAATTTCTGAACAGTATCCACATACACAGGGTCGAAAGTGAACAATCCACCGTTAAATCGCGTAGGCCATTGCCCTTTGGCATTGCAGCCAAGCATGTATCTGAAAAGCGTATAGTTACGCGCTAAATTGGCAGCTTCACCTTCCATTTGTACATAACTTCGTTGCCAAAAGGCATTCCACCACGCTATGCTTTGTTGTTTGTCATTTTTCAGATGAATCTGCTCAATGGTTTTATTCAAACGGTTTTCCCACTCAGCAATGTCGGTTGTTTGCGAAATTTCGAGTGCAATGCTGAAAGTCTGATTTTTCGAAGCTTTCTTATTGCTAAAAACCCAGGCTTTGTAATCGGTATTAGCGTAAGTACCCTTTTCTGTTCCCGAAAAAATCAGGTTTTGGCCCCACATTTTCCCACCCGAAATCAGGTTGCCAATAGGGTTATACATTTGTGCCTTTACGGCTCCCATTCCC
>RRZT010600543.1_pt1 | contig 24643 bp, 27 predicted proteins | sample 2165551 | NCBI WGS metagenome assembly RRZT01 (sample SAMN10456910, study PRJNA506462) | wastewater metagenome | biome: wastewater; feature: sludge; material: wastewater sludge; isolation source: wastewater sludge with Escherichia coli K12::gfp cells carrying plasmid... | place: USA: Moscow, Idaho... | reverse complement strand
GCGATCGACGTTAATGAAGCAAATCTCTAAACGCCAACGATGAGCGTTTCGCACTGGCCGCTTAAGGCCTATGCCGAGGCTGCTTGAGCCTTGTTACCAAAGAAAAGCCGGTGGGGACTTCGGTCCCCATCGTCACATCTGCGACCGTTGTTCACGAGAAATCACAGGCCGGCACGTGCAGCAGAAGTTACCGTAGAGAAAGAAGCCGCGCGAGGCCGAGAATGATGCCTGCCGTCGCGCCCCAAATGTAGCGATCGCCGTATGGCACGGCATAGAAGTCACGCTGCCGTCCCTCAAACTGCATGGTGCAGCGCTGATGATTCGCCGAGTCAAGGAGGAACGACAGCGGCACTTCAAAGACGTCAGCCACCTCGCCCGGATCTGGGCGGAGATCAACCGGCGGCTTCACAATCGCGACGACCGGTGTTACGCAAAATCCCGTTACCGTGCGGTAAACGGGGAGATAGCCCACCACCTCCACGCGTGCCGGATCTAGACCGACCTCCTCTTCGGCCTCCCGCAGGGCCGTAGCGGCCGGCGACATGTCCTGCGGCTCTACGCGGCCACCGGGAAAGCTGATCTGCCCCGGATGATCCTTGAGGTCAGGATTCCGCTGCGTAAGCAGCACCGATGGCTCGTTGTCGCGCAACACAATGGAGAAAAGCACGGCTGCGGGAATCAGGTCCTCGCCGTCGCCGTAATCCTCGACCAGGTAAACGGACGCAGGCGAGGGCACCGACGAAAGCACCGTCCGCAGGCGCTCGAATCCAGGAAAAAAACCAGCTGCCGCCTCGGTTTGCACGCCCATGCAGTTACTTCCCTCCGACAGCCTGCTCTTCTTCGATTTCGGCGCGCACTGCATTCAGGGCGTCCTGCAGCGTTTCTTCTGGCAATGAGTTGATTGACGTCGCTAGCAGATCGGCTGATTCGACTGCGCCAACGGGCAAATGCTTGCTGTTCAGGCTGGCGATGAGCGCAGCACCTGATCCCACAACGCGAAGCAACGTTTGCCGCTCAGTCATCAGCATCTCAAGTTCGCGGCGTAGCATGGCAATTTCCTGGTCGCGATGCGGCATTTGAATCTCCTAGTAGCGTTTCTTCAGCGTCATGGTATCCCCGTCACGCTGCATTTCCATCCGGTTCAAAAAACTCATCCCCAACAGTGCAAACGGCATATCCTGCTGATGCACGAGCGCGTCGACATTATTCATCGTAATTTCGCCGACGCGCAGGTTGTCCAACTTCACACGCGTCACAACGGCCTGACCATTCGCCGTACTGGTGATTGCCTGCTCACCTTTGCTTGCGTCGATGCCAATCCGGCGCGCATCACTTGCCCCAAGCGAAACCATCGAAGCCCCCGTATCGACGAGAAACCGGACAGTTGTTCCGTTGATGTTTCCCGACGTCAAGAAGTGCCCGGCAGAATCAGCCGTTAAGACGACCTTCTGCGAACCACCGGTTGACGGCTGCGCGGCGACATTCTGCCCGACGCGCAGCACACGCTTCTTTCCGCCCACTTCCAGGGTGGCCGTTTCACCGTCGGTGGAGACGACTCTTACACCTTCCGGGGTTGTAACACCTACGGCAACTATCCGGGGCGGCCCACCGCTGATAGTCAATAATGCCTTTCCGGGAAACAATCCCGCCAACCCGACATCAACCGCGTGCACCAGTGGCGCCGCCAGGACCAGGTAGAGGCCGACAGCAAGCGAAAAACGGCATGCGCTTGGCAGAGCCACGCAAACACGTCTGACTTGCTTGATAATTAAACCCGATGCCATATCTCGCCATAAGAAAACCTGGGTATCGGCCTATTCTGCCACATTCCTGCGGCCACACCCGAGGCGACGTCTGTCGATGCAGCAGCGTGCCAACACTTGCAGGAAGCTGTTGAAAAATACTTCGGGCGACTGACGAAGGGGATAGGCACGAAATAACAAGGGCAGCCAGCAGGCTGCCCCCGAATGCACTACCATGCAAGTCCGAAGTTACTTGTGCTCAACGACAACGCATTGGTAAACGCCGCCGAAGAAAGTCTTCTTGCGCCAGACGAACTTGCTGGCCTTGGCTGCGTAGTGCTGGATCTCGTTCTTCCACAGCGTTTCGGCGAACGGCTCAAGGTAGTGATTGACCACTTTCAGGATGTAGCGGATCGGCTGCCATTTCGCCGGATTGTGGTAGTCGACGAAAACCGCCTTGCTCCCCTTCGGCAGTTTGTTCAGCATGTGATTGACGATCTCGTACTTCTTTTCTTCCGGCACTTCGTGCAGGAGGAAGAAACTGCAGATAAGGTCGTATTTGGTTTTGTCCTCACCGGCAAAGCTGGCCGCATCGCTGCGAATAACCTTGGTCCATTCCATGCCGCCGAGTTTGCGTTGCCCGTGCTCGATCTGGATCGGGGTAACATCAGTCAGGTGGAAGGCGCCTTTCGGCCCCACTTTCTGCGCCGCCCGCGTGACCAGGTCACCATAGACGTGTGCCAGTTGCCAGACACGCATACCCGGCTTGATCTCGTTCAGGTAAGCGCGCATCAGACGCTGGTCATTCAGGAAGAGAAGTACGCGCACGACCCAGTTGTGATCGAGCGCACGCACCCACTTCGGATCGACATACGCCCAGTCGTACACTTCGGTCATGTACGCGGGAACGCCATCGTAATAGGGGTCAATGGCAAGCGACGAGTGGTTCTTGGTCATTTCTCGATCCTGTAAAGTCAAAAATCTGGAGCAATCGGCAAATAACCAGGCACCAACAAGGCAAGGCACGCCGAACTCGCATAGCGCGAAAATCCGAAATTATCCCCGACCCCGGCGTCTCGGTCAAACAGTTAAAGCTGATAAGCCGATCAAAAAACCCCTTTTGTTTCATGGCATTTACCGTGCCAAAGTCGATCTTATCGATTCCGCATTACCCAAACGCCATAGCAAGGATCGGCAATGACAGACGCCATACTGCCGGAAGCTTCGTCAGTCGTTCAGGCAGGCAACGGCGAGAAAAGCGCAGCCAGATCATCGACGCCGAACTTCAGATCCACATCGCGATCCGCGGTCAGGATTCCCGCTGCCAGATCGGATTTCCGCTCCTGCAGGGAGAGAATTTTCTCTTCGATGCTGCCGGCGATGATGAGCTTGTAGACGAAGACTGGCTTGTCCTGACCGAGACGATGCGCACGATCGGTGGCCTGGTTCTCCACCGCCGGATTCCACCAGGGATCGTAATGAATGACCGTATCCGCCGCAGTAAGGTTGAGGCCGATACCGCCCGCCTTCAGGCTGATGAGGAAAATGGGAACTTCGCCGGCCTGGAAGCGACGCACCGGTGTTTCGCGGTCAACGGTATCGCCGGTCAGGATGACGTAATCGAGCCCGGCCCGCTTCAGCTCCTCTTCGATCAGGGCAAGCATGCTCGTGAACTGCGAAAAGATGAGAATGCGCCGTCCCTCGTCAACCTGTTCCGGCAGCATGGTCATCAGCAGGTCGAGTTTGGCGCGCTCCTTGACCCGCTGCGCCGAGTGCGCCTTGACCAAGCGCGGATCGCAGCAAACCTGTCGCAACTTGAGCAACGCGTCGAGAATGAGGATCTGGCTGCGACCGAAGCCCTTGCTTGCGACTTCTTCACGCACCATCGCGTCCATCGCCGCACGGACCGTTTCGTAAAGATCGCGCTGACCACCACCGAGCTCGACCTTGCGCACGATGATCGTCTTTGGCGGCAATTCGCGCGCGACTTCCTCCTTCTTGCGGCGCAGGATGAACGGGCGAATCCTTCGCGCCAGCAAATCGCGCCGCGGCAAGTCACCCTGTTTTTCGATCGGCCCACGCCAATACTTGGCGAAAGCGTTGCTGTCGCCAAGGAAGCCCGGCAGCAGGAAATCGAACTGGCTCCACAACTCGCCCAAGTGGTTCTCCAGCGGCGTCCCGGTCAGACACAGACGGTGCCGTGCATCGATCTTGCGCACCACTTCCGCACCCTGACTGCGCGCATTTTTGACCGTCTGCGCTTCATCGAGGATCAACAGGTGGTAGCTGTGTTTGGTCAGCTCGCGCGCATCGCGCCACAGCAACGGATACGTCGTCAGGACGACGTCGTGCGCTGGGATCTCGGCAAACCGCCCTTTTCTCTCGGCGCCGTGAAGCGAAAGGACTGACAAACTCGGCGCAAAGCGTGCCGCCTCGTTCTTCCAGTTGAAAATGAGCGACGTCGGCAAGACGATCAAGGCCGGCCGGTCGAGCCGCCCGCTCTCCTTTTCGACCAGAAGATGGGCGAGCGCCTGTGCCGTCTTGCCCAGGCCCATGTCGTCGGCCAGGATGCCGGACAGATTCTGCGCACGCAGGAACTGCAGCCAGGCCAGTCCCTCGCGTTGATAGGAACGCAACTCGAGCCCCAGGCCGGCCGGCGCTTCGATCTGACTGATCCCCTGTGCAGCCGACAATTGGTCAGCCAGCGCGAAGACATCGCCTTGCCCGCGGAACTGCCAGCGACTTCGGTCGTTCAGTTCGGCAAGCCGCGGCGCGTCGAAACGCGAAAGACGAAGGGTTTGGCCCTCGGAGAAGCCGTCGAACAGATCGATCAAGGTCGCCGCCAGCGGCTTCAGGCGGCCGGCCTGTACCCGAATGCGCTGATTGGCCGGTGTTTTGAGCTCGATCGCCTCGTCGTCGGCGATCTGGCGCAGCAGGACGAGATCGAGCCAGCGTGAATCCCTGCGGAAAAGCGCAGCCAGAAGCGGCGCCAACGGCAAACGTTCGCCATCGACGATGATGCCCATGTCCAGGTCGAACCAGCCGTTGTCGGCTTCGATGAGCTCGGCATCCCAGGCATCGACTTCGAGCATGAAATGCCGAAAATCGTCATCGAACTCGACCTGCCACCCCGCGTCGCGCAGGCGCGGCAGCGCCGCCTGCATGAAGGTGCTCCAGCTGGCCTCGTCGGTCAGACCGTAAGCACTGTCGGGAGGACTGCCAAAGGTGTGCAGAACACTCGCTGGAATCTTCTCCATTCCTTCGGCAAGCAGGCTCTGCATCAGCCTCGACTCGAGATCGAGACGACGCGCGATACGCACCGTCTCGCCATCGGCGAGCATGCAAAAGTCACGCGGGTCGTCAGGCTTGACGTCGGCGTCCTGGTAGCGGAAAACGGGCAACGCAATATCGAATTCGCCGCCGGCATAGCTTAGCGAGTAATCGCGCCAGCTTCTGTTGCCGTGCGTGTTGATCGTCTGCAGACGTAGCACCGGCACCGGGGCGACGTCGATACAGCGCAAACGGAAGTAAGCATCTTCGGTCGGAACAGGCAATTCGGGCGCCGACTCACTCAGCGCCTTGGCCACCACGCGCGCTTCCTTCGCGGACAGCGGCGGGAGGGATAACAGCTGCGCGATCGTCGCGGGGGTTCCCGGGACGATCAGCTGCCCGACGGTGCCTTCGCTCAAGTCGACGAACCAGGGCTGCGCAAAAGGCAGAACGAGCGTCGCGTCTGGAACCGCTCTGAAGGACGCCCGCTGCCGCCCATTCGTATCGACCTGCCATGCGATGCGCCCAGGGCGCGAATCCGCAACAGCCAACGGCGAAAAGTCATTCGCCGCGTACAGTCGTCCCGTTTGCGCCATCCGGCCGATGCACTCGGCGCCATGCATCGGTCCCAGGCCGAACGCACGCAGCCCACTGTCGAATGAACGTTCGGCCCAAAGCAGGCCGAGTATGGCGACGTCGTCCTCGGTCGCGAAAGGCGGGGGCTTGATCAGCGATCGGTCGATCGACCACCACTCCTCGGCGTTTTCCCGCTCGCGCCCGCGCAGTACGGTTACCCCGAAACCACGCGCATCCGCCGTCCAGTGCAGAACGTAGTAGATCTGATTCCGAAGACCCGAGGACTTGCCGGATTTCTTGCTGACCGCCATCGATACGCGGCGCAACTCACCGATCCAGGAAAGCACCGCCGGCTCATGACTCTCCTGCGGCTCCACCTCTTCAACAACCTTGGACGACATTTGCACTAGAACACACCCGGAAGCCAGGCGTCCGGTTTTGCACGGACATCAATCGCGAAAATTTCCGTACTTGATCGGGAAATCGATAATGGCCTTGGTAACCGCAGCGATGCAAGCCTGCAGCTCGTCACGCTTGGCACCGCTCACGCGCACGGTATCACCCTGGATGGAAGCCTGGACCTTGAGCTTCGAATCCTTGATCAACTTGACGATCTTCTTCGCCAGCTCGGATTCAATCCCGATCTTGATCTTCAATTCCTGCTTGACCTTGTTGCCGGAAACCTTCTGGACCGCCTGATGATCAAGACGTTTGACGCTTTCCTTCTCCTTCTTCTCCATCGCAGGGAAGAGCAGATCCTTGATCTGATCCAGCTGAAAATCGGAATCGCCAGACAGCGTGATGACCTTATCCTTTTCGTTGAGCTCGACCTTTGCCGAAGTCCCCTTGAAATCGTAGCGGGCATCGATCTGGCGGCTCACGACGTCGATCGCGTTTTTCAATGCGACAAGGTCGGCTTCCGAAGAAAAATCAAAAGAAGGCATGACTGATCCCGCTATCAGGCGAAATGACAAACGTAGTGGTAAGGCTCGTCGCAGGCAATCTCAAACGACGAGTTGCCCGGAACGTTGAAGGACTCGCCGGCAGAGTACGTCTTCCAGTCAGCCTCACCCTTCAGGCGGACGCGGCACGAACCGCCGACGCCTTCCATGATCTCCGGCGCACCGGTATTGAAAGTGAGCGACGCGGGCAGAATGACGCCAACGGTCTTTTTCACGCCGTCGGCCATGACAACGCTGTGGCTGACGCACTTGCCGTCGAAATAGACATTGGCTTTCTTGACGACGCTCACGTTATCGAATTGAGACATTTCACATTCCCCACAGTTTTTGAATGATCATCTTGGCAACGAATCCAACCATGCCAAGCGCCAAGACGAAAAAAAGGACGGCCGTTCCACCCCGCCCTGCCTTCGATTTCCACGCCAGTTCGGCGATGATGAAGAGCATGAAAAGCATGAACGCGGAAATGCCGAAGGTCATGCCGAAACTGGCAACCTGCTCCTCAGACCAGCCCGCCATCAGCCTTCAATCCCGCTTGCGAACACGACACGAACATCAGGGATTAACGCGCCCCAGGACAAGGTACTCCATCAACGCCTTCTGCACGTGCAGACGATTCTCCGCTTCCTCCCAGACTTCGCTTTGCGGCCCGTCGATGACTTTGGCCGCCACCTCTTCACCGCGGTGTGCCGGCAAACAATGCAGGAAAATGGCATCCGGCCGCGCAACGCGCATCATCTCGGCGTCGACCTGCCAGTCGGCAAAATCGCGCAGACGTTCCTCGTTTTCCGCCTCGAAACCCATCGAAGTCCACACATCGGTGGTCACGATATCCGCGTCTTTCGCGGCGTCCATGGGATTCGCAAACTGCTTGAAGTGCCCCGTACCATGCAGACCGGCGCGCTCGCTTTCCACCTCGTAGCCAGGCGGCGTCGACACGTTAACGGTGAAATCGAGCACCTCGGCGGCCTGCAGCCACGTGTTGCACATGTTGTTCGAGTCACCGATCCACGCCACCGTCTTGCCCTGGATCGGGCCACGCTGTTCTATATAGGTATAGATGTCCGCCATGATCTGGCACGGATGGTATTCGTTCGTCAGGCCATTGATCACCGGCACGCGTGAATGCGCGGCCAGGCGTTCGACGATATCCTGCTCGAACGTGCGAATCATGATCAGGTCGCTCATCCGGGAGATGACCTGTGCCGCGTCTTCTACCGGCTCGCCGCGACCGAGTTGCGAATCACGAGTATTCAAGTAGATCGCAGCGCCGCCAAGCTGTTGCACGCCTGCCTCGAAGGAAAGGCGCGTACGCGTGCTCGCCTTTTCGAAAATCATCACCAGCGTTCTGTCGCTCAGCGGCCAGTAGCGCTTGTAGGACTTGAACTGCTCCTTGATCCAGCGCGTGCGCTCGAACAGGTAATCGTACTCGTCGCGCGAGAAGTCCTTGAATTGCAGGAAGTGCTTGACGTTCGGCTTGAGTGTGGTCATGGCCAATACCAGTCAGGAAGCAAGAAAACTACGGATCAACTCGGACAGTCGCGCCACGAGTTCGCGCCCTTCGTCCGCACTGAAGGTCAAGGCCGGCAGCAAACGCACCACCTTGTCGGCGGTCACGTTGATCAACAAGCCCGCATCGAGAGCCAGCGCAACCAGTTGGCCGCAGGGGCGATCGAGCTCGATACCGATCATCAACCCCTGACCTCGGATGTCGACGACGCCCGCCTGTCCGGAAAGCGCCTTTGCCAACTCATTCCTGATCAGTGCACCGACGGCTTCGGCGTTGGCGATCAATTGCTCCCGCTCAACGACTTCGATCGTCGTCAAAGCCGCCGTCGTCGCAAGTTGATTCCCGCCAAAGGTCGAGCCGTGATTGCCGGGCTTGAACAAACCCGCCGCCTTCCCGGTTGTCAGGCAGGCGCCAATCGGCACCCCGCCGCCCAGGCCTTTGGCCAAAGTTACGACATCCGGTTGAATCCCGGCATGTTGAAAGCCGAACCAGGTTCCCGTGCGTCCCATGCCGCACTGCACTTCGTCGCAGATCAGCAACCAGCCATTTTCGTCGCAGAGTTGTCGCAGCGCGCGCTGGTAGTCAAGGTCAGCGATGTTGATGCCGCCCTCGCCCTGAACGATCTCGAGCATGACGGCAACAACGCTCTTGTTATGCTCGGCGATCGCCCGGATGGCAGCCAGATCGTTGTAAGGCACCCGCACGAAACCCGAAACGAGCGGCTCGAAACCGGCCTGCGTCTTGCGATTCCCGGTAGCCGAAAGGGTCGCCATGGTGCGGCCGTGAAAAGCCTTTTCCATGACGATGATGGCCGGGCTGTCGACACCCTGCTGATGCCCGTAAAAACGCGACAGCTTGATCGCCGCTTCATTGGCCTCGCACCCGGAGTTGCAGAAGAACACTTCGTCCATTCCGGCCAGGGTCGTCAGCTTGTCAGCCAGCGACTCCTGTTGCGGCATGCGGTACAGATTCGACGTATGCAACAATCGCCCTGCCTGCGCGGCGATGGCGGCAACCAGCTCCGGGTGGTTATGCCCCAACGTGGAAACGGCAATTCCCGACAATGCGTCGAGGTAGATACGACCTTCGGTATCGGTTACCCAGCTGCCGTCACCGTGGCTGAAAGCAACGGGCAAACGCGCGTAGGTATTCATTACATGAGACATAGCCAACCCCTTGATGAGGCCCTTAAATTGAAACGGCGGCTAACGCCGCCGAGAAATAACGCGAACATCGACACCCGCTCAGTGCCCGTACAACAAACCGGACACGGTTGCAACAAGGGGAAGAATTCTAGGTGAAAACAATGGGCTTGTACATACGCTCAACGGCAACGGCAAAGCAAACGGCCGCCAGACGAAACAGGTGCTTCTGATAGAATCCACCACTCTCTCACCGCATGCCGGGCTATCCAGCCCGAACGCCTACAAGCACAAAGGGGCTTATGCGCTTCCCGACCGACACTTCGTTCGTCATTATTGGCGTGACATCGGATGGCAGAAGGTTCCGACCAAGCGACTGGGCCGAAAGACTCTGTGGTGTTCTTTCGGCGTTCGGCGCAGAAAAGAAGATGGCCTACTCGCCCTATGTCACGCCGGGGCATAGCGAGGGCGAAAAGGCGGTGTTTGTCGACCGCAAACTGTACACGCTTGAACCAATGGCTTACCGGTTCGTCGTCAATTTTGCACAAGACAACAACCTGAAGCTGATAGCACACGCCTCAGCCCAAAACGCATGACCAGCAAACCGACAAGCACCTGGAAGCAAAAACGGCGTCCGAAGACGCCGTTTTTCATTCTGCTTCCGGAACCGCGCGTATCAGGCAGCAATTGCCTTGATCTGGGCCGACAGGCGGCTCTTGTGGCGCGAAGCCTTGTTCTTGTGAACGATCTTCTTGTCGGCAATACGGTCGATCACCGAAACGGATTCCTGGAAAATGCTTTGAGCAGCAGCCTTGTCGCCAGCGACAATCGCCTTCTGGACACGCTTGACAGCCGTACGCAGGGTGGAACGCAGACTGTTGTTGTGGGCGCGTTGCTTGACAGCTTGGCGGGCACGCTTGCGGGCTTGTGCGCTGTTGGCCATAAGAGTTGATCCCTAAAATAGCTGATGGGTTAATCGAAAACGCGAAATTGTACAGACGAGCTTCCGCGAACGCAAGAAGTTCTCGAAGATTTTACGCCACACCGTCACGGCACTGAAGCAAGGGGCTAAGATGTCGCGCTTTCTTCAGTAGTGCGACAGACCCCAACGAATGAATCTGCTCAAAGCCCTCGTTACCGTAAGCGGCATGACACTGCTCTCCCGCGTCCTCGGATTCGTTCGCGACTTCGTCATCGCCCGAGCATTCGGTGCAGGCATGATGACCGATGCTTTTTTCGTCGCTTTCAAGCTTCCCAACCTGTTGCGACGCATGTTTGCCGAAGGCGCCTTTTCGCAAGCTTTCGTACCGATTCTGGGCGAATACAAAAACAAACGTGGTGAAGCGGAAACCAAACGCCTCGTTGACCATGTCGCCTCGCTGCTGTCGCTGACACTCATCCTCATAACCCTGGTCGGCATGGTTGCCGCCCCCTACGTTGTCTACGTCTCCGCTCCGGGATTTTCTGCCGACGCCGGAAAATTCGCGCTGACCGTCGAACTGACCCGCATCACGTTTCCCTACATCTTCTTCATGTCGCTCGTCGCGCTGGCCGGCGGCATTCTGAACACATGGAGCCGCTTCGCGATCCCGGCCTTCACTCCCGTTCTTCTCAATCTGACATTCATCGCCATGGCATTGTTCGCTGCGCCATGGTTCGACCCTCCCGTACTGGCGCTGGGCTGGGCGGTCTTTGCCGGGGGTGCGCTCCAGCTGGCTTTCCAGATCCCCTATCTGCGGCGCGTGAATATGCTCCCCCGCTTTTCGCTCAATTGGAAAGACGAGGGTGTTAGGCGCATCCTCAAGCTGATGGCTCCGGCCGTTCTGGGCGTGTCGATCGCACAGATCAGCCTGCTGATCAACACCGTGTTCGCATCGTTCCTCGACACCGGCAGCGTATCCTGGCTGTACTACGCCGACCGCCTGATGGAGTTCCCCTCAGGCATGCTCGGCGCAGCACTCGGCACCATCCTCCTGCCGTCGCTCGCCAAATGCCATGCAGCAGAGCGATATGACGAGTATTCGAAACTGCTCGACTGGGGGCTGCGCCTGACGCTGCTGCTTGCAGCTCCGGCAGCGCTCGCGCTTGCCATCATCGCGGTCCCGTTGATCTCGACGCTCTTTCACCACGGCGCATTCTCGGCCAACGACGTATTGATGACGCGCGATGCCCTTATCGCCTACAGCGTCGGGCTGCTCGGCCTGATCCTGGTGAAAGTGCTGGCACCCGGTTTTTATGCGCGCCAGAATGTTCGCACCCCGGTCAAGATCGCCGTTGTCACGCTTGCCACCACGCAGTTGCTCAACCTGGCGCTGATCGGCTGGCTGAGACACGCGGGGCTCGCTCTTTCGATCGGACTCGCGGCTTGCCTCAATGCCGCGCTGCTCTATCGCGGCTTGCGCAGGCACGGCATCTACACCCCGCAACCCGGCTGGCCGGTCTTTATCGTAAAACTGGCGGTAGCGATGCTGATGATGGGCGGCGCGTTATGGTTATCGACGGGAGACGCAGCCGACTGGATGCACTGGTCGCTGGCTGAACGACTGATTCGCCTGTCAGCGGTCGTTGCGCTTGGTGCCGTGGCGTATTTTTGTACGCTCTGGATGACCGGCTTCCGTTTGAAGGACTTCAAACGACGGGCAAGTGAATAGGCCGGCCAAGCAAAACGCCCATCCAGGTTCGCGAGTCACCTGGATGGGCGTTTTCATTTCTTGATCAACTCAATGCATCGAATGCGGCCTGCCTGATCCGATCAACGCTACCGATGCCGGGTATCTTCCGGCATTTGGGCGCATTGCCGTCGCCCGTCGCCGACCAGGTCTCGTAGTACTCGATCAAGGGCTGCGTCTGCGAGTGGTAGATCTTCAGGCGATTCTTGACCGTGTCTTCCTGGTCGTCATCACGCTGGATGAGTTCCTCGCCGGTGACATCGTCTCTCCCCTCGACCTTCGGCGGATTGAACCTGACGTGGTAGGTTCGTCCGGATGCCAGATGCACGCGGCGCCCGCCCATGCGCTCGATGATTTCGGAATCGGCAACATCGATCTCGAGCACGAAATCGATCGCCACGCCGGCCGCTTTCATGGCCTCGGCCTGCGGGATCGTGCGCGGAAAACCGTCGAACAAGTACCCCTTCTTGCAGTCGTCGCCGAGCAGGCGCTCCTTGACCAAGGCGATGATGATCTCGTCGGAAACGAGACAACCCAGATCCATCACCTTCTTGGCCTCGATTCCGAGCGGCGTGCCGGCCTTGATCGCGGCACGCAGCATATCCCCGGTGGAAATCTGCGGAATACCGTACTTTTCGCAAATGAACGACGCCTGAGTACCCTTCCCGGCACCCGGTGGACCGAGCAGAATCAGTTTCATGTTATCTCCCAAGATTAGACGCAAACAAAGAAATCAGGCCGAACGACACCACGCCGCTACTGAACCAGGCATTGCCATCTCTCGAACAAGCTGCAACCGGACGATCTCGACGCCGCACTCACTGCGAACGCGCAAATACATCCTGCATTCTTTTGGCATCCTCCGGCGTATCGACGCCGGGGACTGGCAGATGATCGGAAACGACAACGCCGATACGGAAACCATTCCACATCGCTCGCAATTGCTCCAGTGCCTCGATACTTTCGAGCGGCGACGGCGGCAGCTGAGAATACGCGCGCAGGAAGCGGGCGCGATAGGCATAAAGGCCGACATGACGGAAAGCCGCCATTCCGGCGGGCAGCGTCTTTCTTGCAGGGTCTTGCGCAAAATGATCACGCGCATAGGGAATCGGCGCGCGGGAGAAATACATCGCCTCGCCGTTTGCCTTGCAAACAACCTTGACGATATTCGGATTGAAAAAGTCGGCAGCATCGCCAATCGGATGTGCGACGGTCACGATGTCCACATCCGAACTTGAAAGCTTGTCCACAACCAGCGAGATCAGTTCCGGATCGATCAGAGGTTCGTCGCCCTGCACATTGACGACGATTGTTTCGTCACTCCAGCCCCGGTTTTCGACGACTTCGGCCAGACGGTCCGTGCCGCTGGGATGATCCGTCCGGGTCAACATGACAGGCAGCCCACATTGCTCGACCGCCGCAAGCACCTCGGGGTGATCCGTCGCCACCCAGATTTCATCCGCTCCGGACAAGGCGGCGCGCTCGGCGACGCGAACGACCATCGGCTTGCCGCCGAGGTTGAGCAGCGGCTTTGCCGGCAAGCGGGTCGATGCGTAACGCGCGGGGACGACGATCTTGAAATTACCGGCAGTCATGTCTGATCCGATCGACTATTCTTCGTCGGCCCGGAGTTGCCGCGCCTCTTCCTGCAGCATGATCGGAATATCGTCACGGACGGGGAAAGCCAGCTTGCAGGGTCTGCAGACGAGTTCCAGCTCAGCCTTGCGGTATTCCAGATTGGCCTTGCAGATCGGGCAGACAAGAATATCAAGCAGGCGTGCGTCCATCGAGTTTCTCCAAAATTGTACCGAGCAAGGTCTTGCCGTCGTGCGCTGCCTCGATCGTGGCGGCAACGGGCAACACCCAAGCCTCATCCAGATCCATCGCGGCGCATTTTACCGCATCTTTCTCGGTCATCAGCAGCACGCCATCCCGCGCAAACGCGAGATCACCGGCTTGGTAACGATGGTGATCGGGAAAGGGATGTGCCTCAAAATCCAGTCCAAGTCGAGCGAGTTGCGCAAAGAAACGGGAAGGATCGCCGATACCGGCAATGGCGAAGAGTCGCCGCCCGCGCAAGTCGTCGGCCTGACAACGGCGCAAAGGGTCGGACAGGGCTGAGAAGCTCTGCCCCGAGAGAATCATCCGGAATTGCGGGAGCGTTGCCGCAAGCGCGAATCCCGATCGTTCTTCGCAGTTCCAGACCACGCCCGTCACCGATCGCAATCGCTGCATCGGTTCGCGCAGCGGACCAGCGGGCAGCATGCGCTGATTCCCGCCGCCGCGCCCGTCAAAAACGATCAGTTCGGCGTCGCGCTGCAAACGGTAGTGCTGCAGGCCATCGTCCGAGACGATGACATTGCACTCGGGATACGCGGCCAGCAGCGTACGGCCGGCTGCAACGCGATCGCGCCCGACGGCGACCGGCACCTGGCAGCGCCGTGCGAGCAGCAAAGGCTCGTCACCGACCACACGGGCGTCCGAATCAGCCCCGACGACCTGTTCACCTTCTCCGGCACCACCGTAACCACGACTGATAACCCCCGGCCTCCAACCGTGCGCGCGCAGTTCATCGACGAGCCAGAGGACGAGCGGCGTCTTGCCGCTTCCGCCGACCGTCAGATTGCCAACGACGACAACCGGAACCGACAACCGGAAGGAACGCATGACGCCGAACGCGTACAAGGCGCGACGGAGTTGAACAAGCCCCCGGAACAGCCAGGACAGCGGCAACAGAGGATAGAGAGAGACCGCCAGCGGCCTCTGATACCACAACCGCGGCAAGCGCTGAGCGAGATCGAGGAGACCCATCAGCCACTCGCCGGCACGGATCAGTTGGGCGATTGCGTCGCGAACGAAATGTGCGGATAACCCGCAGTCTGCGCCGCCTGCATGATGTCAACAACGCTCTGGTGCGTTGCCTTGGCGTCGGCGTTAATGACGATCACCGGGTCGGTGCGATCGCCGGCAGCGCGGCGCAGCGCCTCGCTGATCGCCTTCACCTCGGCAGCGACCAGCGGCACCTTGTCGACGAGCACCTGCCCACTCGCCGTGATCGCCACGTTGATCTCGTTCGGTTGCTCGACCTGGCTGTTTGCATCCGCGGTCGGCAGATTGATCTCGAGCCCGGAAAACCTGGAATACGTCGTCGTCAGCATCAGAAAGATGATGATGACCAACAGGACGTCGATCAGGGGAATCAGGTTGATTTCGGGTTCGTCATGGCCGCGACCGCGCTGGAAGTTCATCGCGCGCTCCTCAAGCCTTGCGTTCGCCGTGCAAAACCTCGACCAGACGAACCGCTTGCTGCTGCATCTCGAGTACCAGTCCATTGACCAGCGCGCGGAAATGGCGCCAGAAGATCATGCCCGGGATAGCGATGACCAGGCCGAAACCCGTGTTGTAGAGCGCCACCGAGATCCCATGTGCGAGTTGCTGTGGATTGGTCCCGGTTGGCGACTGCGAGCCGAAAATCTCGATCATGCCGACGACCGTACCGAGCAATCCCATCAGCGGGCTGATCGAGGCGATCGTACCGAGCGTCGTCAGATAGCGCTCAAGCTCGTGGGCGACCGCGCCGCCGACCTCTTCAATCGACTCTCGCATGATCTCGTGACTACTGCCGACGTTGCGCAGACCGGCCGCCAGAACGCGACCGAGTGGCGACTGAGCCTCGAGGTTGTTGAGCATCGCTTCGTTTACCGCACCCTGCCGGTACTCGGCAACAACGCGTTGCAGCAAACCGGCGGGAAGCACCTTGGACCGACGCAGCGCCACCAAGCGCTCGATGATCAGAGCGACGGCGATGATCGATGCAAAAAGCAGTGGCCAAATGGGCCAACCGGCCGCCAGAATGATTGAAAACACGGTGATCCCCGAAAACTCTACAGCGCGGAACTTTAGCCTGTGCCAGCCTGAGCGGCAAGTACCGCGCTTAGGTAATGGACATATTCTTATCCACAAGATCTGTGGATAACTTTGTGGATATCGGCACGTAATTCGCCGGAATCGCCGCCGGAGCAACCGATCGACTGACTTGCCGAAAAAATAGACAGGGAAATAAATACATAAAATTCAAATGGTTACAGACAATCCAGCGCATACCCGCCCGACTCTCGGCGACGTGACATGATGGCAACTGAGGTGTGAATGAATTGACAAGAATGTAGAATCCGTGCATGTCCGAAACACAAGCCATTGACGCCTCGCTGGTGCCGACCGTCATCCCCGTCTCCATGCTCAACCGCCTCGCGCGCGAAAGGCTCGAGGCGTCGTTTCCCCTGTGCTGGGTCGCCGGCGAGGTCTCCAACCTGACCTACGCAGCCTCCGGGCACGTTTACTTCTCGCTCAAGGACGCCGCCGCACAGGTGCGCTGCGTCATGTTCCGCAACCGGGCGCAGTTGCTCGGCTGGCGGCTGGAAAACGGCCAGCATATCGAAGCCCGCGTTCTCGTCACGCTCTACGAAGCGCGCGGCGACTTCCAGTTGAACGTCGAAGCGGCGCGCAAGGCAGGCGTCGGCAATCTCTACGAACAGTTCCTGCGCCTCAAGGAGAAACTCGAGCGCGAAGGCTTCTTTGACAGCACGACCAAGCGCCGCCTGCCCGTCTTTCCGCGCCGGATCGGTATCGTCACCTCGGCTCAGGCGGCGGCTCTGCGCGACGTGGTAACGACGCTTGCCCGCCGCTCGCCGCACGTCGGAATCATCGTCTATCCGACCCCGGTGCAGGGCGAAGGCGCCTCCGAGCAGATCGCACGCGCAATCGAATGCGCAAACGCCCGGCAGGAGTGCGACGTGCTGATCGTCTGCCGCGGCGGCGGCAGCATCGAGGATCTGTGGTCATTCAACAACGAAGCCGTCGCCCGGGCGATCCGTGCAAGCCCGATCCCCGTCATCAGCGGCGTCGGCCACGAAACCGACTTCACCATCGCCGACTTCGCCGCCGACCTGCGCGCACCGACACCGACGGCTGCGGCGGAGATGGCCGCACCGCAGCACACCGCGCTGATGGCCGGCCTCGCGGCGCACCGGCAAGCACTGTCACGCGTTGCCGCGAATTCGCTGGCGCAGAAAGCGCAGCAGCTCGACTGGCAGGCCCGTCGATTGCAGCATCCGGCACAGCGGATCGAACAGCAGCGCGAATTGCTGCGCAACCTCCGGCGCCGCCTGGACCACGGCCTGGCACAACGTTGCCAACACGGACGCAACGCCCTCGCTGACCTGAGCCATCGCCTGCTCCTGGCGCGCCCGGAAACGAACGCGATCGCGCGCAGGCTTGAAGCGCTCAAGACACGACTGCCTGCCGCCTACCAGCAAACGCTGGCGAAGAAATCCGGCGACATCGCCCGCCTCGCCGCCAGCCTCGCGCACCTGAACCCGAACGCCGTCCTCGAACGCGGCTACAGCATCGTTACCAATGCCACCGGGGTGATCGTGCGCAATGCCGACTCGTTGGAACCAAACGACTCCATCGCGGTCTGTTTCCGCAGTGGTCGGGCCAATGCCACTGTCACTTCGGTGCAGCGCGGCGAAGACCAATCCTGAAAGCCACTGACCCGCTGAGAACAACAAACGACACTTCTACCAAGGAGCAAAAATGGAACATCAACTACCGCAACTCCCGTTCGCCATGGACGCACTGGTTCCGCACATGTCCAAAGAGACGTTCGAGTATCACTACGCGAAGCACCACCAGGCCTACGTCACCAATCTGAACAACCTGATCAAGGGCACCGAGTACGAAAACCTGGATCTGGAAGCCGTTGTCAAGAAGGCGCCGGCAGGCGGCATCTATAACAACTCCGCGCAGGTATGGAACCACACCTTCTTCTGGAACTGCCTGTCGCCCAATGGCGGCGGAGCACCGTCGGGCGCACTGGCCGATGCCATCAACAAGAGGTGGGGCAGCTTCGACGAATTCAAGAAAGCCTTCCAGACCTCCGCCGTCGGCAACTTCGGCTCGGGCTGGACCTGGCTGGTGAAGAAGGCCGATGGCTCGGTCGACATCGTCAACATGGGCGCGGCCGGCACGCCGCTGACGACCGGCGACAAAGCCCTGCTGTGCATCGACGTCTGGGAACACGCCTACTACATCGACTATCGCAACCTGCGTCCGAAGTTCGTCGAGACCTTCCTGAACAACCTCGTCAACTGGCAGTTCGCTGAGAAGAACTTCGCGGCGTAAGCACGGAGTGCAGTGGAAGTAAAGACGTGGAAACGCACTCACGTCGAAATTGACGACGTTCCGAAAACCCAGGGGAGCCATGCGCTCCCCTGACTTCTTTGGAAGTGCCGAGTTCTTTACCTCTTGGCATTCAAGAAACTACGGACAACTTCACTCGGTCGAGAACCCCGATGTCTCTTCGTGGGGAAAGACTGCCATCCGGGAGCCTGGGGTCATACGGCAGAAACCGAGCACAAAGCCGACATTCGAATATGCCAGAGAATCACGAGACTATTTCCCATTGCCACAGATGTTGGTGGGTCTCGTTGAGCACTGATAGACTCAGCCGATTCCAAGACCCCCATTCGCATGATTGGGTCATGGCAATGACAACCACGAAAAACCAGATCGAGCTTGATCTGATCGCGAAGCTGGGCGATCTCAAATACACCTACCGCCACGACATCCGCGACCGCGCCGCCCTGGAAGCCAACTTCCGCGAGAAGTTCGAGGCGCTTAACCGCGTGAAGCTCACCGAAAGCGAATTCCAGCGCCTGCTTGACGACGTGATCACGCCGGACGTCTACAACGCCGCGCAAACGTTGCGCAGCATCAACGCCTTCGAGCGCGACGACGGCACACCGCTCAACTACACCCTGGTCAACATCAAGGACTGGTGCAAGAACCACTTCGAAGTCATCAACCAGTTGCGCATCAACACCGACAACAGCCATCACCGCTACGACGTGATGCTGCTCATCAACGGCGTGCCGGCCGTACAGATCGAACTGAAAACCTTGGCCGTCAGCCCGCGCCGGGTCATGCAGCAGATCGTCGACTACAAGACCGACCCCGGCAACGGTTACGGCAAGACGCTGCTCTGCTTCATCCAGCTCTTCATCGTCAGCAATCGCACCGACACCCGGTACTTCGCCAACAACAACGCCCGCCATTTCAGCTTCAACGCCGACGAACGCTTCCTGCCCGTTCACCAGTTCGCCGGCGAAGACAACAAGAAGATTACTCACCTCGATGCCTTCGCCGAGAAATTCCTCGCCAAATGCACCCTGGGCCAGATGATCAGCCGTTACATGGTCCTGGTCGCCAGCGAGCAGAAGCTGATGATGATGCGGCCGTACCAGGTCTATGCCGTGCAGGCCATTGTGGAATGCATCCACCAGCGTTGCGGCAACGGCTACATCTGGCCCACCACCGGCAGCGGCAAGACGCTCACCTCGTTCAAAGCCTCCACCCTGCTCAAGGACACCAACCACCGCATCGGCGGACTCGACCTCTATTGTCAGGATGTGCAAAAGCGCATTAAGGATCAGCAGTACTCCAATGTCGACCTGCGTCAGGCGGGTCAAACCCATGCCCACAAGATCGATATCACCATCGTCGTGGACATGCTGCTCACCGGCTTCGACTCCAAGTACCTCAACACCCTGTACGTGGACAAGAACCTGAAGCACCACGGGCTGATCCAGGCTTTTTTCGCGCACCAACCGCGCGCTCAACGACAGCAAGCCCTACGGCAACGTGCTCGACTTCCGCCAACAGCAAGAGAATGTGAACAAAGCCATCGCACTCTTCTCCGGCGAGAAGATCGACAACCCACCATGAACCACGAGCAGTTGATCGGCCTGATCCAGGACGATGCCAAGTTCATCGCCGAATACATCCGCAGCCTGCCCGTTGGCCAAGCCCCGGATGAAAAGGAAATCCGCGCCGGCTACGAACGCTCCAAGGCCGATAAGAAAACCCGCGAACTCACCGCCATCGCCGCCAAGCACGGGCTGGACGCTGCCGCACTGCAAGCCTTTGTGGGCGACGTGCTGCGCCGCCGCATCTTCGACGGCGAAGCCCTGAGCGAGCTCATGGCCCCGCTGGGCCCGGGCTGGAAGGCACGCACCCAGGCGGCGCTGGCGTAACCGCCAACTGAGCGGCGTTGTTTTCTTGGGCTCTGCGGTAACATTCGGGTCTTTCCCATCTGCGGAACAAACATGATCGAAGCAGTCGCCGTCGCCACCATCACGATCCTTGCCGTCATCAGCCCCGGCGCCGACTTCGCCATGGTCACACGCAACAGCATGATGCGCTCGCGCCGCGCCGGGATGCTGACATCGGTAGGGATTTCGCTTGGCGTGCTGGTTCACGTCGCGTATTCGATGGCTGGCATCGGGCTCCTGATCTCGCGCTCGATCCTGCTCTTCTCGGCGATCAAGTTCGCCGGCGCCGCCTACCTGATCTACCTCGGCATCACGATGCTGAAAGCCAGGAAGATCGACGCGACAGCCGACGCTTCAGAAACCGCCCCGCTCTCTGACTTCGCGGCGCTGCGCATCGGTTTCCTGACCAACGCGCTGAATCCGAAAACGACGCTGTTCGTCGTCTCGCTCTTCACGCAGGTCATCCGCGTCGATACGCCCCTGCTCACCCAACTCGGTTACGGCGCCTTCATGTCGCTCGCGCATCTCGTCTGGTTCGTACTGGTCGCCTTCGCGTTCTCGTCGGAAGCCGCGCGCCGCTTCGTCGCCACCTCGCGCCATCTCATCGAACGCGCCATCGGGACGATCCTGCTCGGCCTTGGCATCGCGCTGGCCACGGCATCGCTTCAAAAAGCCTGAGGGCACGCCTTTTTGCCGCACTTGTCCGATCCCGCTTGACTATTACGCAACCCCAATAAGCGAGTTCGCCAACCTCCGCAAAACCTGACCGCCCACTCCATGAGCAATACTCTCCACAAAATCGCTCTCACTGTCGTATCCATCGCTTTGACAGGGTGCGGCGGCCTTGTTCGCCATGATGGCGAGGTCGCTGTTGGCATCGACGGTCTGGCCTGCTTCGGGGGACCGCCGGTTCCGACCGCTGGCGTCGTCGAAACCGCCGCTCCCGCACTACTCGACCAGGCGCGGGCTGCCTCCGAGAAGGGCGGGATTTGCGCAGGAAAGGTGTTTTCCGTTCAGCGCAGCGTACGCGTTTATCGAGTCTGGGATTCGAGCAAGAGCCACTCGCGGATTGGCCGGTGGTGGTCGCTCAACCGGCCCAATGAGTCCAGGGAAACGTATCGCCAAACCTACGCGATTTGTCCGTCCTGGAGCGCGCTGGATCACCTCGTTTCCTGCGATCTTGTGGCCGGCAGCCTGGTCGTGATCGGCACGACGCAGAGTGCGGCGTGCGAGGATGGCGTTCATCCGAAGACGTCCATGAATCAGGTCTACATCGCCAACAATCCAGCGCAGGATCAGGTGTTCGTGGAGAACTGCAAGGATGAAGGCGCGTGGCCATGAGCGATCGCACGAACGACTGACCGCGATTGACCAGCGTTCCCCCGGGTCAATCGATGGTCTGAACTCATTCGCTTCGGGATTCGTTACGTTTTCAATTTGCCAGCCAAAGGATAAGCCTCCATGCCGATCAGCATGTACGAAGCGTCGATTCCCGTCTTCCTGCGCTATCTTGAGCGCCTTGCTGGTCTCGTCGATACAGCCGAGTCGCATGTACGCGTACACAAGATTGAGGCGACTGAATTGCTAACCGCTCGCCTCGCGCCGGACATGCTGCCGTTCGAGACGCAGGTACGGATTGCCGCGAACTTTGCGCTGCGCGCCTGCTTTCCGCTGGTTGGCCAAGGCATTCCGCCCTACGGCGAGTTTGAGGTTTCGTTCGCGGGGCTTCGGGTGTGCATCGCGCGCGCCGCGCTCTTGGTCGGTTCGCTGGAGCCCGCGCTGTTTGAGGGCAGCGAATCGCGGACGCTCGAAAGCAAGGCGGGGAACGCGGTGGTTTCGTTACCGGCTCCGGAATTCCTCTTCCAGTACGCACTGCCGAACTTCTTCTTTCACCTCACCGCGGCCTACTCGATCCTCCGGAGCCGTGGCGTGGCAATCGGCAAGGCCGACTTCGACGGCTTCCACTCGTCAGTTTCGTCTATGGTTACCCAGCGGGAACAGCGACGGGCATCGTGCCGATGGTGACCACGCCATCCGGCGACTGGAAACAGCGCGCGAGCGTCTATTCAGGCGCGTGGGTCTATTGGCACGGAGCAATCGACGAGGACGCCGGAACAGCGCAGTGCTTTGTCCGCTACCGCCAACCCACGGCCGCGGGCAATGCGCCGGTGATCGACTACGTATCGACCGGCTGCTGACGCTGGCTATTCGAGTTCTTCCCAGCGTTCCAGGAGTTGCATCAGTTCATCGTCGATGGCGACGAGGCGCTCGGATAGCGCATGCGCCTCCCTCGGCTGGGACTGGTAGAGCGAAGGATCTTCGAGACGAAGGTTGATCTCATTCTGCTCCTGCTCCAGCGCGGCAATCTTGCCGGGCAACTCGGCAAGTTCACGCGACTCCTTGTAGCTCAGTTTGCGGTTGCCGTCGGCCTTCGCCTTTGGCGCGCTGTCGAGGGCTTCGGCGACCACGGAAGCCTGCCTGACCGGCGCTGCGCTCGGCTCGTCGGCACGGCGCTTGGCCTGGTAGTCGGCCCAATCCTGGTAGCCGCCGGCGTATTCGCGCCAACCGCCACCGCCTTCGTACGCGATCGTTTGCGTCACCACGTTGTCGAGGAAGGCGCGGTCGTGGCTGACGAGGAAGAGCGTTCCCGCGTAGTCCTGCAGCAGTTGTTCAAGCAGTTCGAGCGTTTCGATGTCGAGGTCGTTGGTCGGCTCGTCGAGCACGAGGACGTTGGCCGGCCGCGCGAACAGTCGTGCCAGCAGCAAGCGATTGCGTTCGCCGCCGGACAACGACTTGACCGGCGAACGCGCGCGCTGCGGCGCAAAGAGGAAGTCACCGAGATAGCCGATTACATGCTTGCGCTCGCGCCCGATCTCGACGTAATCCGACCCGGGCGAGATGACGTCGACGAGCGCAGCCTCCTCGTCGAGCTGCGTCCGGAACTGGTCGAAATACGCGACCTGAATCTTGGTGCCGAGGCGCACGTTGCCGGAATCCGGCTGCAGTTCGCCGAGGATCAGGCGCAGCAGCGTCGTCTTGCCGGCGCCGTTCGGGCCGATCAGGCCGATCTTGTCGCCGCGCTGCAGGCGACAGGAGAAATCGCGGACGACGCGTTTTTCGCCAACGCCTTCGCCAAAACTCTTGCTGACGTGGGTCAGCTCGGCAACGAGCTTGCCGCTCTTGTCGCCGGCATCCAGCGCGAGCTCGACCTTGCCCTGACGATCACGCCGCGCGGCGCGTTCGCGCCGCAGTTGCTCCAGGCGCAAGACTCGCCCTTCGTTGCGCGTGCGCCGCGCTTCGACGCCCTTGCGAATCCAGCCTTCTTCCTGCGCGAGAAACTTGTCAAACTTGGCGTTCTGGATCGCCTCGTCGTGCAGAATCTGTTCTTTCTTGACCTGATACGCACTGAAGTTTCCGGGGCAGGAAAGGAGACGGCCGCGATCGAGCTCGACGATGCGCGTCGCGACGCGATCGAGAAACCGGCGGTCGTGGGTCACGAAAACCATCGAGACGTTCGAGCCGATCAGCATGTCTTCAAGCCACTCGATCGCGCCGATGTCGAGGTGATTCGTCGGTTCGTCGAGTAACAGCATTTCCGGAGAGACGGCGAGCGCTTGGGCAAGCGCCAGACGCTTCTTCTGCCCGCCGGAGAGCGTCCCGACTTTCGCATCGGGATCGAGCGTAAAGCGCTGGATGACGCGCTCGGCCTGCGTCTCGAAAGACCAGGCATTGCGCGCCTCCAGCTCGCCCTGAAGTTGGTGCAGGCGTTCAAGCAGGCCCGTTTGATCGGCCGCCGACTCATCGGCCAGCGCGTGCGATACCGCGTGGTATTCGGCAAGCAGCCGGGAGACTTCGCCCATGCCGGCAACGACGGCTTCAAACACGGTGAGTTCAGGATCGAACGGCGGCTCCTGCGGCACGTAACCAAGATGCACGCCGGGCTGTCGCCAGACCGTGCCATCGTCGATCATACCCTGCCCGGCCAGCGCGCGCAGCAGCGAAGACTTGCCGCAGCCGTTGCGTCCGATCAGCGCCACACGCTCGCCCGGTTCGAGGACGAATTCGGCGTGGTCGAGCAGCGGAACGTGGCCAAAGGCAAGCGAAGCGTCGGACAGGATCAGGTACGGCATGGGCAAAGATCACTCAAGAAGGGACAACGCGCGAATCGGTGGCAAAGCAGCACGCCATCCGATTCCGGGAAAGCGCGAGATTCTACCGCGCCTGTCGTGCGCCGACCCGATGCGCCACGCATCGTGGGCCGTATCCCGTGAGTGCCATTTGCCGCCGGCAAGCCCGAGCAAGTACAATACCTTCCGTTCTCCTCGTAGCATAATGGATAGTGCACGCGCCTCCTAAGCGTGAGATACAGGTTCGATTCCTGTCGAGGAGGCCAATAACAAGCCCAAAAAAGACAACAACGGAATATTCAGAAACTTGATTTACCGAAATTCACCGCTTTTTGAAAACTGAGTGTCGCAATTTTGTCGCACATGGAAAAAAGCCCGGGTCTCCCCGGTAATCAATCCTCGTGACTTAGCACTTTTGCATATCTGGCGAACACTGCGACAAAATGGCGGTACCGGGTTACAATAGGATCTCGTAACCGATTGATATTTATAGGTTAAATATGACGGCCTAAATATGTCAACGTACTTTCTCGG
>RRZT012010609.1_pt1 | contig 24649 bp, 21 predicted proteins | sample 2165551 | NCBI WGS metagenome assembly RRZT01 (sample SAMN10456910, study PRJNA506462) | wastewater metagenome | biome: wastewater; feature: sludge; material: wastewater sludge; isolation source: wastewater sludge with Escherichia coli K12::gfp cells carrying plasmid... | place: USA: Moscow, Idaho... | reverse complement strand
GACTCCGAGCACATGGCTGGGATGCTCGAGCAGGCTGGCTACGTCCGGGCCTCCGCGGCGGACGAGGCTGCCAGCCGCGCTGACGTCGTCGTCATCAACACGTGCGCCGTCCGCGAGAACGCGGCGAGCAAGCTGTACGGCAACCTCGGCCAGCTCGCCGAGATGAAGCGCGAGCGACCGGGCATGCAGATCGCCGTGGGTGGTTGTCTCGCGCAGAAGGACCGCGCGGGCATCGTGGACCGGGCGCCGTGGGTCGACGTCGTCTTCGGGACGCACAACCTCGACGCGCTGCCGGTCCTGCTCGAGCGGGCCCGGCACAACGCGAAGGCTCAGGTCGAGATCGCCGAGTCGCTCCAGGTGTTCCCGTCGACGCTCCCGACGCGCCGCGAGTCCGTGTATGCGGGCTGGGTGTCGATCAGTGTCGGCTGCAACAACACGTGCACGTTCTGCATCGTGCCGCACCTGCGCGGCAAGGAGCGCGACCGTCGCCCGGGGCAGGTCCTGGCGGAGGTCGAGGCGCTCGTCGCGCAGGGCGCGATCGAGGTCACGCTCCTGGGCCAGAACGTCAACTCGTACGGTGTCGAGTTCGGCGACCGTGGCGCCTTCGCGAAGCTGCTGCGTGCGTGCGGACAGATCGAGGGGCTCGAGCGGGTGCGCTTCACGAGCCCGCACCCCGCCGCGTTCACGGACGACGTGATCGACGCGATGGCGCAGACGCACAACGTCATGCCGCAGCTGCACTTCCCGCTGCAGTCGGGCTCCGACCGGGTCCTCCGTGCGATGCGCCGTTCGTACCGCTCGGAGAAGTTCCTCGCGATCCTCGACAAGGTGCGTGCACAGCTTCCCGAGGCCGCCGTGAGCACCGACATCATCGTCGGCTTCCCGGGGGAGACGGAGGAGGACTTCCTCGAGACGCTCCGCGTCGTCGAGGCGGCACGGTTCACGAACGCGTTCACGTTCCAGTACTCGCCGCGCCCTGGCACGCCCGCAGCCGACCTCCCGGACCAGCTTCCGAAGGAGGTCGTCCAGGAGCGTTTCGAACGGCTCGTGGCGCTCCAGGACCGGATCAGCGAGGAGGAGTCGGCGCGCCAGCTCGGCCGCGTCGTCGAGGTGCTCGTCGGAGAAGGAGCCGGCCGCAAGGACGACGCGTCGCACCGCGTCACGGGCCGTGCTCGCGACAACCGGCTCGTGCACGTCACGCTGCCCGACGGCGTCGCTCGCGTCGGGGGTGACGCCGGCGCCGCGGACGCGCGTCTCGCGGACGTCGTGGACCCGCGCCTCCCGCGCCCGGGGGACCTCGTCGTCGCGCGAGTGACGCGCACGGCGCCGTACCACCTGGTCGCGGACCGCAGCGAGGCCGACGACGTCTACGAGGTGCGCAGGACGCGCGCCGGCGACGCGTGGGTCGCACGCGAGCGCGCCCGGCTGGGGTTGGGCGGGGACGACCACGCGCACGGCTCGGCGCCCGCGTCGGGCGGACCGGTCACGCTCGGGCTGCCGACGATCCGTCGCGCCTGACGTCGTCGCGGTCGGGCGCCGCGCGCCGCGCGCGGCAGCGGCGCTACCCGAGCGTCCTCAGTCCGCGTCAGGGGAGTCGGACGGCGGCAGGGTCGCTGCGACGTGATCGAACAGCTGGAGCGTGGTCGCCAGCCCTGTCAGCACGCACCTGCCGAGCTGCTCGTCCGTGACGCCGTGAGCAAGGTCGATCGACCACTCGCCGTAGACCGCGAGCAGGCCGCCCTCGTCGCGGACATAGGCCTTCGGCCAGAAGCGGTCCCGGTTCCAGCCGTTGATGACGTGCAGCAGCGACGTCCGCACCTCGCGCGGGAGAGACGTCGCCCAGCGGCCACGTACCTGGAGGACCTCCTCCCGCTCGCCCGAGACGATGAGCCAGAACGGGTTGCCGTTCCAGCTCGCGGCGAGGTCGCCGTCGTCGTCCATGACGTGCTTGTAGCCCTCGCTGTCCAGGTACGCCGCGATGCGTGCACGCGTGAGCGGGATCGGGACGGGCCCCGACGCCTGCGGCTCGTCCGTGCGACGCCGGAACGGGAGCCTCCTCATGACCGCGCCTCGAGGAGCGGGTCGGGGAACCGCGCGTCGAGGCCGGCGAAGAACGACGCGGTCGTGGCGAAGGCGGAGCTGACGAGCTGTGCGAGCTGGGCGTCGTTGACCCCCGCGTGGAGGTCCTGGGCGTTCTCCGCGCGGACCATGACGGCACCGTCGTCCCGGACCTGGGCGTAGCACTTGGGCCAGAAGCGCTGCGTGTTCCACTCGTTGCAGAACGTCAGGATCTCGTCGAGGTGGTCGATCGACGCCTCACGGTTCCACTGGCCGCGCACCTGGAGGATCGTGGGCGGCTCACCGAGCGTGGACAGGACGAACGAGCGCGTCCCCCACAGGGTGGTCAGCTCGCCGGTCCGTTCAGCGACCGAGAACCCCGCGCCCCGTCGGCGCAGGTCGGCAGCGACGCGTTCGATCGTGAGCGGTCGCGGGAAGACCGTGGGATCGGTCGTCGTCGGGTGCTCGTCAGGAAGGTCGAGCGGAGACAGGGCGGGACCGGCCGAGGCGTCCTGACCTGCGCTGTCGGGCTCCTCGGACGGCCCGCGGCGGGAGTCGCGCGTCCAGAAGGGCATGATCGCCACCCTACCCTCGGGTACCGTGTCGGGGTGTTGAGGACGAACGGGCAGAAAGCCGCGCGCGACGCCACGGGACGCGTCGTCGTCGCAGTGGTAGGGCCGACGGCGACGGGCAAGTCCGACCTCGCGATCGCGCTCGCGCTGAGGCTCGCCCTGTGCGACGGCGTCCAGGGCGAGGTGGTCAACGCGGACGCGTTCCAGCTCTACCGCGGCATGGACGTCGGTACCGCGAAGGTGCCGGTCGCGCAGCGTCGCGGCGTCGTCCACCACCAGCTCGACGTGATCGACCCGTCCGAGGATGCTTCCGTCGCGGCGTTCCAGCGTGAGGCGCGCGCGGACGTCGCCGGCATCCTCGAGCGCGGAGGGCGGCCTGTCGTCGCTGGCGGCTCTGGGCTGTACGTCCGGGCGCTGCTCGACCACATCGAGTTCCCCCCGACCGACCCCGGCGTGCGCGCCGCGCTCGAGCACCGGGCCGAGGTGGAGGGGACGCGCCCCCTCCACGACGAGCTGGCCCGACGCGACCCGCAGGCCGCCGCGAGCATCGGTGTCGGCAACACCAAGCGGATCGTGCGCGCGCTCGAGGTCATCGAGATCACGGGCGAGCCGTTCAGCGCGCACCTCCCGGTCCAGGAGTACGTCCGGCCGACCGTGCAGATCGGGCTCGACCACGACCGCGCAGCGCTCGACGCGCGCGTCGCGGCCCGCGTCGAGCGCATGTGGCGTGACGGCCTCGTCGACGAGGTCCGCACCCTGCGCGAGCGCGGCATGGGCCGCACCGCGAGCCGCGCCGTCGGCTACGCGGAGGTCCTCGCGATGCTGGGTGGCGAGATCGACGAGGCCGAGGCGCAGGAGCGCACGGTCGCCGCGACCCGACGGCTCACCCGCAAGCAGATGGGTTGGTTCGGGCGTGACCCGCGGATCGTGTGGCTCGACGCGCAGGCGCCGGACGTCGTCGAGCAGGCGCTCGCCGTGGTCGAGAGAGCGGACGCCGGGACGCTGGACCCCGTCGACCTGACCGTCCCGGTGCGCCGTACCCTGGGCTCATGATGCAGCAGCTGGCCTTCTCGAAGGGGCACGGGACGCAGAACGACTTCGTCCTCGTCGCCGACCCGGACGACCAGCTCGCGCTGACGCCCGACGACGTCCGCGCCCTGACCGACCGCCGTGCAGGTATCGGGGGCGACGGCCTCATCCGCGTGGTGCCGAGCTCCGCTCTCCCGGAGGGACGCGCCGCGCTCGCAGACGCCCCTGACGCGCAATGGTTCATGGACTACCGCAACGCCGACGGTTCGATCGCCGAGATGTGCGGCAACGGCGTGCGCGTCTTCGTGCGTTTCCTCGAGCACCTCGGCCTCGCCGACCTCACGGACGGGCGCGCGCTCGCGATCGGCACGCGCGCCGGGGTGCGTCGCGTGCGGCGCGAGGGCGACCAGTACGCGGTCGAGATGGGGGAGTGGCGCCTCATGGGCGGGCCGCAGGCGCTCGCTGACGGCTACGACGCGCAGGTGCGCACGACCGGGCTCGAAGGTGTGAGGGTCGCGCTGAGCGTCGACATGGGCAACCCGCACACGGTCGTCGCGCTCGCGACGGACGCCGAGCTGGACGGGCTCGACCTCACCAGCATCCCCGAGGTCGCGCCGGTGCCGCCCGCCGGGACGAACGTCGAGTACGTGGTGCCCCGTGCGGAGACCCACGACGGCGACGGCACGAACGTCGGGCACGTGCGCATGCGCGTCCACGAGCGTGGCGTGGGCGAGACGCGATCGTGCGGCACCGGCGCGTGCGCGGCTGCGCTCGCGGTCGCGGCGTGGGCCGGCGCGGGTGCGCCGAGCACGTGGTTCGTCGACGTCCCGGGCGGGACGGTGCGGGTCCGGATGCTGCCGGACCAGCGCGTCGAGCTCGCGGGACCGGCGGTGCTCGTCGCGCACGGGCACGTCGACCTGGCCGAGCTGCGGGCGGGACTGACCTCCGACCCCGCGTGACGGCACGCCGGTCAGGTCGCCATCAGCCTGCTCAGCACCGCGGCGGCGTCGTCCTCGCGACCGAGCGCGGTGAGGAGCTCGACGAGCTCGTCCGACGCCGCGCCGCGGCTGGACCGTTCGCCACGGACCAGGGTGAAGCCCTCCACGGCTGACTCGAGCAGGGCGACCGCAGCCTCCGGGTCGCTCTGCGCCCGGCACCGGCCAGCGAGCCAGAAGGCGTGGGCGGCATCACCCGTGCGACCGAGCGCGGCCATCTCGGCGGCGACGTCCGCCGCGATCTCCGCCGCCTCATCGAGGTTCCCGAGCGTCGCGAGCAGCCGCGCCCTGGTGTCCCGCAGGTCCGCGGCCTCGAGCGCGAGCTGAGCGCTGTCGCGTGCGGTGAGGCTCGTGCCGTGGCCCGGCGCCGGCTCGTCGGGCTGCTGGCCCGCGATCTCGGTGATGACACGGTCGACGACCTGGAGCACGGCTTCCTGGTCCACGCGTCCTGGGGCGACGGCCGCGGCGGCCCGCGCGACGGGGCCCGCGGTGCGGGGGTCGGCGCCACCTGCCCTCAGGAGCGCGAGTGCGCGCCGGAACGCACCGGTCGCGCCGACGGCGTCGTCCTCGAGCGCCGCGAGCTGAGCGGCCTCGGCCAGCGCGAGGCCTGCTGTCTCGAGGTCTCCCTCGGCCTCGGCGAGGGCGGACGCCTGGGCGTAGACCCGCGCGGCAGCGACCCTGTCGTCGGCCGCGAGCGACTCGGCCTGCGCGAGGAGCGTGAGGGCGTCGTCCAGGTTGCCGGCACCCTCGCTGCCGGGCTCTCCTGCCGCGACCTGGAACGCGTCGTGATCGTCTGGTGCGGCGCTGGTCGGCAGGACGTCGAGGTCCACCCGGAGAGTCCGGCCATCCCGGTCGCGGGAGCGCGTGAGCCGGGCGGAGGCGGCGTCGTTGCCGTTGCGCGCATCGAAGGCCCGAGCGAGCTCGCGAGCCTCGGCGTCGATCCACGCCGCGAGCTCGCCGACCGTGGAGGCCGGGACCCCGGGCAGCGAGACCGGGGTCGACGGCTCGGCCGTGGCGATGACGCGGGTGCCGACGCCGACGTGCGTGAGGACGCTCAGCCGCTCCCCTGGGGAGTCCGCCTCCAGCAGCGCGGCCGCGACCTTCTCCAGCATGCGGAGCGCGCGGCCGTGGTTGCCGGTGCGGGCGAGCAGCTCGACGTGCCGCGCCGTGGGCGCGTTCAAGGGCGTCTCACCCTCGAGGTGGCGCAGGCCGCGGCGGTGCGCGCGGACGACAGCGTCTGCGTCGCCCGCGTCGAGGTAGGCCAGCTGGAGGTGCGAGAGCATGTCGCCCGGCTCGGTCGCGCACGAGGGGGACCCCGTCAGCACTGTCTCGAGCAAGCGGATGCCCTCGTCCCGGCGTCCCACCTCGAAGAGGTAGGCGGCCCGGTCTCCCGGCTCGCACGCCTCGCACTGCGAGTAGTCGTCGCGCGGCGTGGCGACCCAGGTCTCGTAGGCTGCCGCGACCTCCTCAGGGGCGGCGCCGCGGGCGCGCGCCCACTGGAAACGGCTGAGCTCGACGGCGTTCATCCCGTGCCCGGCTACCGCGAACCGTCGCGCCATGTCCTCGAGCGTCGACGTGATCTGGGAGACCGAGATCTCGGGGAAGTCGGACAGGTGCCCGACCATCCACTTGAACGACCAGAACAGCGCGTGCGAGTCGTAGGCGTCGAACAGGTCGGGGCGCTCGTCGTAGAGGCGCAGCGCACGCGTGAACGGGACGTAAGCCTTCGCGACGTCGCCTCCCCACACGTAGGCGTCGACGAGGGACGTGTACGCGTAGGCGCGGACCTCGTCGGGCCCTTCCGCCTCGATACGCTCGACCTCGGCCAGCGTCGCGGCGGTCCTTGCGACCCCGTACGGCAGCGCGTTCGTGCGGCCGAGGGCGGCCTCGGCTTCCTGGCTCGTCCTGGTCACGGGTGGTCCTCCCGGTCGTCCTGCGTGGTCTGGTCGGGTGCGCGGTGCAGCGCACTGTCGAGAAGCGTCGTGAGAGCGCCGTCGAGGAGGCGTGCCTCGGCGTCGTGGAGCGGACGGCCCGACGACAGGAGGCTCGTGACGTAGAGCGCGTGGGTGCCCGCGTCGCGCACCGGTCCCGCCGCCCCGGCGAGCAGGGCGCGGACTGTCGGGTTGGCGTCGTTGAGGACGAGCCGGCGCGGCGGAGCAGGTGTCGTGAGCCCCGCGACGATCCCGCCCCAGACGTCGTCAGCCGACTCGGCTGTCCGCTGCGCCTCGCGGGCGTGGTCGCCCTCGGCGTCACGCAGCAGGACAGCAGGGAGCGTGACCGGCTCGAAGCGCCGCAGCACGACGTCGCACCCCGCCTCGTGGAGCGCGGTCGACGCGTCACGCAAGGCGTCCGCGACCTCGAGCTCACGCACCGGCGCGACCTCCTCGAGCTCGTGCGCGACGTCTTCCGCCCGGACGCGCGCCGCACGCCACGCCGGGAACCGACGCGCGACGCGGTCGAGGAGGTCTCCGTCGTAGACGTAGCCGCCGTTGACGATGAGCACGTCCTGAGCGCTCGCCACCGGCGCGAGACGACGGAACTCCTCGAGATCTGTCGTGTACAGCAGGGGCGCGCCCTCGAGGATCTCGGCAGCGGCCGCGAGCGTCATCGGACCCCGCGTGGACTCGAACGGCAGGACGCGGGCAGCGACGTCGAGCATCTCGTCGTCCTGCAGCGCGAGCGCCCGCACCGCGAGATGGTGGGTGCGCAGGAAGGCCGTCGCGAGCGGCGACCCGTCGGCGAGCGTCTCGAGGAGCCACGCACGCACCTGGCGTCCGAGCGCCTCCCGGGTGGCCAGCAGCACCTCGTCGTCGTAGAGCCCCTCGCGGGACGCGGTCGGGCGCAGCGCGGCCACGTCGACCACGCACCGCACGAAGAACGCCCAGGGCGGCAACAGGTCCGAGACCGATGCCGACAGCAGCATGCGGCGTAGGTAGACGCGATGCTGGGGCGTGCTCGTCGGGGCGATGGCGGACGGCAGCACGTACGCGACGCCCGTGAGCCCGGCGAGCGGGAGATCGAGGTCGATCCGGGCGAGCGGCGTGAAGCCGAGGGTCCGCTCCGCATGGTCGACGAGCGCCGCGTCGCGCTCGCGGTCCGTGCTGCTGTGCCGGGACCACGGCAGCCGAGCTGCGCTCACGCGCCGGCGCACGGTACCCGATCCGTCCTCGAGCTCCGTCGTGACGAGGACAGGCACGGGGAGCAGCCCGCCGACGTCGGTCGCGAGAGCCGTCACGGTCTCCACGGACAGCCAGTGCTCCATGTCGCGCCGAGGGCGCAGGCGCACGAGGCTCCCGCCGCCGCCCGGGACGTCCGGGTCGTCGGCCCCGATCTCCGTCAGCTCATAGCGCCCGTCGGCGTGCCCGCGCCACCGGATCGCAGGCGCGTGCGGGTCACGAGCCGAGCGCGACACGAGCTCGATCTCGTCGGCGACCATGAATGCTGAGAGGAGCCCGATGCCGAACTGGCCCAGGTACTCGCTGCGGGCGGCACCGAGATCTGCGTCGCGCTTGGAGGACCGTCCGATCGTGGCGAGCAGCTCGACCGCCTCGGCACGGGTGAGCCCGATGCCGTCGTCGCGCACCTCGAGGGAACCGTCCGCGCACGGCGTCAGGACGATCGCTCCCGCCGTGCGGGGCACACGCTCGTGCGCGGTGCGCGCGGTCAGCGCGTCGACACCGTTCTGGAGGAGCTCGCGCAGGTAGACCCGAGGGCTCGAGTACAGGTGCCGGGCGAGGAGGTCGACCATGCCGTGCAGGTCGACCTGGAACGCAGCCGTCTCGCTCGAGGCTCCCGCCGACGCCGAGCCGGTCACTCCGCCTCCGCCGGCGCCCACTGCGGGAACGCCTCGGCAAGCCGGTCGAAGAGCTGCAGGCTCGTGAAGAGCGCGCACTTGAGGAGCTGCTCGAGCTGGTCGTCAGCAACTCCGAACTCGAGGTCGGTCGACATCTCGGCGTAGACGCCCGTGCTCTCGGACTCCTCCCGGGTGTAGGCCTTGGGCCAGAGGCGGTCGCGGTGGTGCTCGTCGAGGAACGGCAGCAGCTCCGCCTGCGCACCGGCCGGGGCGTCACCCGCCCAGCGCCCTCTGACCTGGAGGATCTCGTCGCGCTCGCCGAGGAGGAAGAAGTAGAAGAGGTGGCCGTCCCACGTGCCGAACACGTCGCCGTCCCCGTCGACCCCGATGTTCCAGTCAGCGGCCTCGAGGATCGCGGCGACGCGCTCGCGGGTCACGGGCGAGTTGGACCCGGTCGCGACTGCTCCTGCTGGCTTGGTGAAGAACCCCATCTGATCTCCCTCGACGTGCTCCCGTGCGGGCGCGGTGCGGACGTTCGCCTGAGCGACGCGCCCACACTAGCAACCGACACTGACGCTGGCGCGCCAAGGTCCGGGGTCTGCGGGGTGAACTTCTGTCGCCCGGCGACGCGTCGCACCGAGGTGTCGGCGATACGTCAGGACGCAGGTCCGGGCACCCGCAGGACGCGGAAGCCCTTGGCCGAGGCAGCCTTGTTCGTCCCTGGGGCGACCTCAGCGTCGATCCACGCCTGCAACGAGTCCGCGCCGAGGTTCCGCTGGACCACCAGGTAGCCGTCCGCGCCCGGCTCGAGCCGCGGGAGCCACGTCCGCAGGAGGTCGTGCAGCACGTCCTTGCCCACGCGGATCGGAGGGTTCGACCACAACGTCGCGAATCGGACGTCGTCGGGCACGTCCTCAGGCCGGCTCGCGACGACGTTCGCAAGACCGAGGCGTGCCGCGTTGCGGCGCGTGAGGTCGAGCGCACGCTCGTTGACGTCGACCGCCCACACGGTCGCCTCGGGTGCCTGGAGCGCGAGGGTCAGGGCGACGGGACCCCAGCCGCACCCGACGTCGAGCAGGTTTCCGCGCTGCGGAGGCTCCGGCACCGATCGGAGCAGCACCTGCGTGCCGAGGTCGAGGCGACCGGGCGAGAAGATCCCACCTGCCGTCTCGACCTCGAGGTCACGGCCGTCCAGGCGCACGCTCACGAGCCGACGCTCGTCCTTCGACGCAGGCTGCGCCGTGAAGTAGTGGTCGTTGCTCACGTCGAGCTCTCCTGCGGGTCGATGACGGCTGTCCAGCGTCAGTAGCCTACGGCGACACGCACCGGCCCAGGACCGTGTCCGACCGCCTGTGCCCTCACGCCCTGCGTGAAATGCCTCGCCCGTGTCTCACGGCCGTGGGACCCTGGAGGGGCGGCGCCGTCGACGACGCAGCGCCCGGAACCCCCAGCAAGGAAGGCACCACATGACGCACCCCACCCTGGAGCCCACGCCCCGCGAGGAGCGTGACATCGCCGACGACGTCGTCGCGCGGGTGCTGGCTCGGGCGGGCACCGCGCTCGACGCGGGAGGCACGGTCCACACCCAGGCGGACGGCGACCAGCTCGACCTGGTCGAGCGCAGCGCGCTCAAGCGCGTCGTCGGGCTCTCGACCGAGCTCGAGGACGTCACCGAGGTCGAGTACCGCCAGCTGCGGCTCGAGAAGGTCGTGCTCGTCGGCGTCTACTCAGGAGGCAGCACGGCTGACGCGGAGGTGTCGCTGCGCGAGCTCGCGGCCCTCGCCGAGACCGCCGGCTCGCAGGTCCTCGACGGCCTCCTCCAGCGCAGGCAGACGCCCGACCCCTCGACGTACCTCGGCTCGGGCAAGGCTGCCGAGCTCGCGGGCATCGTCGCGGCGGTCGGCGCAGATACGGTCATCGTCGACGGCGACCTCGCGCCGTCCCAGCGCCGAGCGCTCGAGGACATCATCAAGATCAAGGTCGTCGACCGCACCGCGCTGATCCTCGACATCTTCGCGCAGCACGCCAAGTCCCGAGAGGGCAAGGCGCAGGTCGAGCTCGCCCAGCTCGAGTACCTGCTGCCGCGTCTGCGCGGCTGGGGCGAGTCGATGTCCCGGCAGGCCGGTGGCCAGGTCGGTGGCGCCGGAGCGGGAATGGGATCGCGCGGTCCCGGCGAGACCAAGATCGAGCTCGACCGTCGTCGTATCCGTGACCGCATGGCCAAGCTGCGACGGGAGATCGCCGCGATGGCGCCCGCACGCGTGACGAAGCGGGCGACGCGCCGCCGCAACGCGATCCCGGCCGTCGCGATCGCCGGCTACACGAACGCTGGCAAGTCGAGCCTCCTCAACGCGCTCACGGGCGCGGGAGTCCTCGTCGAGAACGCGCTCTTCGCGACGCTCGACCCGACCGTCCGCCGCGCGCAGACCGCCGACGGGCGCGTCTACACGCTCGCCGACACGGTCGGCTTCGTGCGGGCGCTCCCGCACCAGCTCATCGAGGCGTTCCGGTCGACGCTCGAGGAGGTCGGCGAGGCCGACCTGCTGCTGCACGTCGTCGACGCGTCCCACCCCGACCCCGAGGGGCAGATCTCCGCGGTGCGCGAGGTGCTCGCCGAGATCCCCGGCGTCGAGAACGTCCCCGAGGTGATCGTCCTCAACAAGGCCGACGTCGCGGACCCCGAGGTCATCACCCGCATCCGCGGCCGGGAGCGCTCGACGATCGTCGTCTCGGCGCACACGGGCGAGGGTATCGACGCGCTCCTCGAGCTGATCGCGGACGCGCTCCCGCGCCCCGACGTCAGCATCGACGTCGTCGTGCCGTACACGCGCGGCGACCTCGTCAACCGCATGCACCTCGAGGGTGAGATCGACCACGAGGAGCACACCGAGCAGGGCACGTTGCTGCGCGGCCGCGCCGCGGAGGGCCTCGCCGCCGAGCTCAAGACGGCGTCGCTCGCCTGAGGACAGCCCGTCCGGGGCCGTCCCGCCCACGTAGGATGTGCCGGTGACCGACACCCCCGCGACCGACGACCACGCCGGCCCGGGAGCCGCAGAGCGGGCGGCGGCCACCGCGATCACGCTCCTGGGCGCCGCCGTCGAGGCGCTCGGGGGCAGCGTCCGTCACGGGCAGCAGGACATGGCCCGCGCGGTTGCGACGTCGATCGCGACGGGCGAGCACCTGCTCGTACAGGCAGGCACCGGAACGGGCAAGTCGCTCGGCTACCTCGTCCCGGTCGTCGCGCACGCCGTCGAGAAGGACGAGCGCGTCGTCGTCTCGACCGCGACCCGCGCGCTCCAGCGCCAGGTGCTCACGCGCGACCTGCCGCTCGTCGTCGACGCGCTCGCCCCTCACCTGCCGCGCAGGCCAGCGATCGCGCTCCTCAAGGGATGGCACAACTATCTGTGCAAGCACCGGCTCGCGGGCGGGTACCCGTCGGACGAGCCCGGCGCCACGCTCTTCGACCTGCCGGGCGACGAACCGCGCAGCATCGAGACCGACACCTCCGACGCCGACGCGTCGCCCGTGCGACGGCTCGGCGCCGAGGTACTCCGGCTGCGGGCATGGGCCGAGGAGACGGGGACCGGCGACCGCGACGACCTCGTGCCCGGCGTCTCGGACCGCGCCTGGCGGCAGGTGTCGGTCACCTCGCGCGAGTGCCTCGGGCAGAAGTGCCCGCTGCTCTCGGAGTGCGGCCCCGAGCGGGCGCGCGCGCAGACGCGTGAGGCCGACGTCGTCGTGACGAACCACGCCATGCTCGGCATCGCCGCCTCGGGGAGCACGCACGTGCTCCCCGAGCATGCCGTGCTCGTCGTCGACGAGGCGCACGAGCTCGCCGACCGCATCACGAGCCAGTCCACTGCCGAGCTGTCCGCGGCCTCCATCGAGGCCGCCGCGCGGCTCACGCGCCGGCACGCAGGGCTCCCGACCCCGGACCTCGACCGCGCCGCCGCCGACCTCGGCGCCGCCCTCATGGACCTGCCCGAGGGGCGGTTCCCGCACGGCCTGCCTGACGGCGTGCGCGCCGCCGTCGCCCACGTGCGCGACGCAGCCCGCGAGCTCGTCACCGCGCTCAAGCCAGCCGCAGGGGAGAAGGACGCGACCGACGGCGGCGCCAAGATCGCCCAGGCGGCGATGCTCGTCCTGTTCGAGGTCGCCGAAGGTATGGCCGCCGACCCGACTGGTCACGATGTCCTGTGGAGCGCACGCAGCTCCGCCGACGGCGGGTGGGACGCGTCGGGCATCACGCGGCTGCACAGCGCGCCCCTCAACGTCTCCGGCCTCGTGCGGACGAACCTGCTCACCGAGCGCACGGGGATCTTCACGTCCGCGACCCTGAGCCTCGGCGGGACGTTCGAGCCGGTGGCCCGGTCCCTCGGGCTGCTCGGTCCTGCTGGCGCCGAGCCTGGGACGAGCGCGCGCAGCGAGGGCGCGCTCGGCGTCGAGCCCTCCGCGGCACCGTCGGTCCGGGGCTGGTCCGGCATCGACGTCGGCACGCCCTTCGACTACGCCAAGCAGGGGATCCTCTACATCGCGAAGCACCTGCCCGCGCCCGGGCGCGAGCCCGCGACCGACGCACAGCTCGACGCCGTCGCCGAGCTCATCGAGGCAGCGGGCGGCCGCACGCTCGGGCTGTTCTCGTCGCGCAGGGCCGCCGACGCCGTCGCCGAGGCGATGCGGGAGCGTCTCGACGTGCCGATCCTCTGCCAGGGCGACGACCAGCTCCCGACGCTGGTCAAGCAGTTCGCCGAGGACGAGGAGGCGTGCCTCTTCGGCACGCTCTCGCTGTGGCAGGGGGTCGACGTCCCCGGGCCGGCCTGCAGCCTGGTCCTCATCGACCGCATCCCGTTCCCGCGCCCTGACGACCCCGTGCGCTCCGCGCGGACCGAGGCCGTCGCCGCCGCCGGGGGCAACGGCTTCATGCAGGTGTCCGCGACGCACGCCGCGCTCCTGCTCGCGCAGGGTGCAGGACGGCTCGTGCGTGCGACGAGCGACCGCGGCGTCGTCGCGGTCCTCGACCCGCGCCTGCACACCGCGCGCTACGGCACGTTCCTCACCCGGTCGATGCCGCCGTTGTGGCCGACGACCGACCACGACACGGTCGTCGCGGCGCTGCGTCGCCTGGCTGGATAGGCTGGCACCAGCCGCCCGTGCCCTCGCGCGGCGACGACGTCACGACCGGAGGACCGATGTCAACGCACACCCCTGACCTGTCGCTCGAGCCCGCACGCCGCACGACCAAGCTCGCCGTCGTCGGTGCGGGTGCCGTGGGAGCGACTCTCGCCTATGCGGCGCTCATGCGCGGTGCCGCACGTACCGTCGCGCTGCACGACATCAACGCCGCCAAGGTCGAGGCCGAGGCGCTCGACCTCCAGCACGGCATCCAGTTCGTCCCGCAGGCCGAGGTGCTCGGCTCGGACGACATCGCCGTGTGCGCCGACGCAGACGTCGTCGTCGTGACCGCAGGGGCGAAGCAGAAGCCGGGCCAGAGCCGGATCGATCTCGCCGGGGCGACGATCGAGCTGATGAAGAAGATCCTGCCTCCGCTCGTCGAGGTCGCACCGGACGCGGTCTACATCATGGTGACGAACCCTGTCGACGTCGTGACGTACGCGTCGCTCAAGATCTCGGGGCTGCCGCCGCAGCAGATGTTCGGCTCGGGGACGGTGCTCGACTCGTCGCGCCTGCGCTACCTGATCGCCGAGCACTGCGGCGTCGCGGTGCAGAACGTGCACGCGTACATCGCGGGCGAGCACGGCGCCTCCGAGATCCCGCTGTGGGACTCCGCGTCCATCGGTGCGATCCCGCTGCTCGAGTGGAACCGCTCGGGCAAGCACGGCCCGCTGACGGCCGAGGTCCGCGCCCAGATCGCGCACGAGGTCGCGAACTCCGCCTACCGGATCATCGAGGGCAAGGGCGCGACGAACTACGCCGTGGGGCTCGCAGGCACCCGGATCATCGAGGCCGTCCTCAACAACGAGCACTCGGTCCTGCCCGTGTCGTCGCTCCTCGACGACTACTTCGGCATCACTGACGTGTGCCTCTCGGTCCCGTCGATCGTCGGGCGCCGCGGCATCTACGACACGCTGCAGATCCCGCTCTCCGACGCTGAGTACGACGGGCTGAAGAAGTCGGCCGACCAGCTTCGCGCGGTCGCGCGACAGTTCGGCTTCTGACACCCAGAGCCAGGACGCAGCGCGGGCCCGGACCTTGTCGGTCCGGGCCCGCGTTGCGTCTCCGGCCGCTCGCTCGCGTGCCGGCGCCGGTCAGAGGGAGCGGAGCACGCTCACGACCCGACCGAGGATGGTCGCGTCGTTCCCGGGGATGGGCTGGTAAGCCGCGTTGGCAGGCATGAGCCAGACGCCGTCGTGCGCCCGGCGCAGCGTCTTGACGGTCGCCTCGCCGTCGATCATCGCGGCGACGATCTCACCGTTCTCGGCGACGGGCTGGCTTCGGACGACGACAAGGTCGCCGTCGCAGATCGCGGCGTCGATCATCGAGTCGCCGACGACGGTCAGGAGGAAGAGGTCGCCGTCGCCGACGAGCTGACGGGGGAGCGGGAACACGTCCTCGACGACCTGGTCGGCGAGGATGGGGCCGCCAGCCGCGATGCGGCCGACGAGCGGGACGTACGACGGGGCGGGTCTGCTGTCCTCGGGGGCCGCGCCTTCCGACACGAGCGACAGGGCGGCGCGGCCCGGCGCCTCGGTGGCTTCGCCGCGCTCGAGCGGGACGAGCTGCGCGTCGTGCGCCTGCACGATCTCCATCGCACGGGGCCTGTTCGGGTCCCGCCGCAGGAACCCCTTGCGCTCGAGCGACTCGAGCTGGTGCTTGACGCTCGACGGGCTCGTGAGACCGACGCGCTCGCCGATCTCGCGCATCGTGGGCGGGTAGCCACGGGCTTCGAGCGACTGCCGGATGCACTCGAGCACCGAACGCTGGCGCGGTGTCAGCGTCGCGCCGAGGACGACCTCGCTACCCGGGCTCACGTCGGCTTCTCGCGTCCTGGTCTCGTTCACGCTCGGCTCCCTGATCGTCGGACGGTCGCCATCCCGTGTGGTCAGGCGGGCATCCAGACCGCCGCACCGCAGTGTCAGAGGCTCGTGATGCTCTTGTTTCAGCGTAGGGGAGCGAGAGACTCGTTTCAAACACCCGTTCGATCGTGTCTCGACAAGACGCTCCCGCGCTGCTAGAAATAGAACACGTGTTCGTCATACAGGTGTTCGAGTCGATGAGCAGGCGCCTCGCGGTGCTGGGAGCGGAGTTCAGATGAGCAGCATGGTGGTCGCAGGGCCGGGCGCACGAACCGGTGTCGTCGTCGAGCTGCGCCCGCGGGTGCAGCGGGTCTCCGTCGCGCGTGCCCCCCAGGCCGAGGCGCCGCTGCGGCTGACCCGGCGTGGCCGGGTCGTGCTCTCCCTGCTCGCGCTCCTCGTCGTCGCGCTGGGGGCCGTGCTGTTCGCGTCTGTCGCCGACGCGGACGCCCCGTCGGCGCCTCAGGAGGTCACGGTCCACACGGTCGTGTCGGGGGAGTCGCTGTGGCAGATCGCGTCTGCGGCGACGCCGGTGGGTGAGGACGTCAGGGTCGTCATGGACGACCTGATGGAGCTCAACGACCTCGCGGGCAGCCAGCTGTCGGTCGGGCAGCAGCTCGTCGTGCCTGTCCTGCCCTGATCAGGTCGCTGCTGCGCGCGCGGCGGTTTGCCTTGCTTCGTGGGGGTGCGCCACCTAGATTCGGCGGGAGAGTACGCCCCGATCGTCGCGAAGGACTGTGATGCACTGCCCGTTCTGCCGGAATCAGGATTCGCGAGTGATCGATTCCCGCACCTCGGACGACGGCCTCTCCATCCGACGCAGGCGCCAGTGCACAGCTTGTCAGAAGCGTTTCTCCACGATCGAGACGTCGAGCCTGACTGTCGTCAAGCGTTCAGGTGCGACCGAGCCGTTCAGTCGCGAGAAGGTCTCCAACGGCGTGCGCAAGGCCTGCCAGGGGCGTCCTGTGAGCGACGACGACCTCGCCATCCTCGCGCAGCGCGTCGAGGACTCGATCCGCGGTTCCGGCAGCGCCGAGATCGACGCGAACGAGATCGGGTTGTCGATCCTCGGACCGCTGCGCGAGCTCGACGAGGTCGCCTACCTCCGGTTCGCGAGCGTGTACCAGGACTTCAGCTCGCTCGAGGACTTCGAGTCGGCCATCACCGCGTTGCGCGCCGACCGTGAGAGCGCCGAAGCGCTCGACGGAGAGGTCGTCGACACCGACTCGGTCCAGGACGCGGACTAGCGCGGTCGTGCGTGGCTTCTCGCCACGCCGTCCATGTTTTGTCCTGGCACCTCCGCCGCGTTCAGGGCAGGCTGGAGGGCAGGCGCCGCAGATGGCGGCCCGTCGACACACTCGGAGGTGAGGCATGACGGACGACAAGCGCCAGGCAGTGCCGCAGGACGTGAAGGACAAGTTCCGTGAGGCACTCGAGCGCAAGAGCGCCGGCAAGCACCCCAGCGGTGACAGCGAGCAGAACACGGGCGCGGTCCACGGCTCCGAGACGAGCGGGCCGACGCAGCGCACCTTCCGCCGCAAGTCCGGCTGACGCGGTTCGCACAGACGAGACGAGAGGGGCGGCCGGGACATCGTCCCGGCCGCCCCTCTCGCGTCGTTCGTCTGGTCAGCCCACCTGCAGGAGGCGGATCGTGGCGTCCAGCGCGCCGAGCTCATCGAGGACCTCGGCGGGGATGCTGCCCTCGGCGTCCGTCACCACGTAGCCCAGATCGCCGCGCGTCGCGAGGAGCTGACCCTCGATGTTGACGTCGTGAGTCGCGAGGATCTGGTTGACCCGAGCGAGCACACCAGGGACGTTGCGGTGGAGGTACGCGAGGCGGTTGACGCCGTCGCCGTGCTCGAGCGCCAGGTTCGGCAGGTTGACGCTCAGGGTCGTCGAGCCCGTCGTCAGGTAGTCGCGGATCTTCGTCGCGACGAACTGGCCGATCGCCTCTTGGGCCTCCTCGGTCGAACCGCCGGTGTGCGGTGTGAGGATGACGTTCGGCAGCCCCTGGAGCTCCGAGGCGAAGGGGTCACCCTTGCGCTTGGGTTCCGTCGGGAAGACGTCGACCGCGGCACCCTCCACGTGACCGGACAGGATCGCGTCGCGCAGCGCGCCGTAGTCCACCACGAAGCCGCGGGACAGGTTGAGGAAGACCGCGCCCGGCCGCATCTTGGCGACCTGCTCCGCACCGAACATGCCGGCGTTGCCCGCGCGGCCGTCGACGTGGAGCGTGACGATGTCCGCGATCTCGAGCAGCTCGTCGAGCGACTCCATGCGGCGCGCATTGCCGAGCGCAAGCTTCTCCGCCGTGTCGTAGAAGACGACGGACATGCCGAGGTTCTCGGCGAGGACCGACAGCTGGGTGCCGATGTTGCCGTAGCCGACGATGCCGAGCGTGCGGCCGCGGATCTCGTGAGCGCCGACAGCCGACTTGTTCCACGTGCCAGCGTGCATCTCGTCGTTGAACACAGTCAGGCGCCGCGTGAGCGCGATGATGTCGGCGATCGCGATCTCGACGACCGAGCGGGTGTTCGAGAAGGGCGCGTTGAACGCCGCGACGCCGTGGCGCGCAGCGGTGGCCAGGTCGATCTGGTTGGTGCCGATGCAGAACGCACCGATCGCCATCAGGTCAGGCGCGGACTCGATCACGCGCTGCGAGACGGTGGTCTTGGACCTGATGCCCAGGATGTGCACGCCGTCCAGCGCCTCGATGAGCTCAGGCTCGTCGAGAGCGCCGGTGCGTGTGACTACCTCGATGCCCTGCGCCTGCAGGATCGAGGTGGCGAGAGGGTGGAGGTTCTCCAGCAGAAGGGCTCGTTGCACCCGGCCAGTATCGGCCGGGTGCGAGGAGGCTCACAAACTCGTCCAGCCGCTGGACCCGTCACGCCTGGGGGACGGCACCCTTCGGAAGGTCGCGCGAGTGCACCAGGACGAGGCGCTGGGTGGGTCGCGTCATCGCCACGTACAGGTCCGACGGCGCAAGCTCGTCGGGCTCGACGAGCACGACAGCGTCGAACTCGAGGCCCTTGGCGCTGCGGACGTCGAGGACGACGAGCGCGTCCTGCGCGGTGGTGAGCACGCCGTCGGCGGCCCCCGCCAGGACCGTGCGCAGCCGGTCCGCCCGCTCGGACGTCGCCAGGACGGCGACGCGCCCCGTGCCGTCCGCGCGGACGTGCCGCTCGAGGGCATCGGCCACGAGCGCGCGCAGCTGGCGGTCTCCGTCGACGAGCGCGACCGCGTGCAGCGCCTCGGGCACCTCGCGGGCCGATGTCACCTGCGAGACGGGCAGGCGCGCCGCGACCGCGGCGCGCTGCGCCGCCTCTGCGATCGCCGACGGCGTCCGGTAGTTGACCGTGAGCTCCTCGAGCCGCCAGCCCGGACGCAGGACCTGGGAGAACATCGACCCCCACGAGCGGGTGCCCGCGCTGCTCGACGTCTGGGCGACGTCGCCGACGATCGTCATCGACTGCGTCGGGCAGCGCCGCAGGAGCATCCGCCAGGCCATCGCCGAGAGCTCCTGCGCTTCGTCGACGATCACGTGACCGTAGGTCCACGACCTGTCGGACGCCGCGCGCTCCGCTGTCGTGAGGGTCGTGCCGCCCGACGAGAAACGGTCGGCGAGCATCTCGGCGGAGACGAGCGCACCCGCGTCGGACCGGGACAGCACCTGCTGGGCGTACTCGACGTCGCGCTTGCGCTGCTCCGCATCCGCACGAGCCTGCACACGTGCCGCCTCGTCGTCTTCCCCGAGCAGCTCGGCCGCCTCGTCGAGCAGAGGGATGTCTGCCTCCGTCCACGGTGCGCCCGGCTCGCGACGCAGCGCCGCGCGCTGCTCCGCGCTCAGGTGCGGTGCGGCCTCCTCGAGACGGTGCGGCTTGACCCACAGGTCCTCGATCAGGCGCTGCGGAGTGATCGGGAACCACGCGAGGTTGAGGGTGACGCGCACGTCGCGGTGCGAGCGCAGGTCCTCGAGGACGATCGCCCGCTCCTCGGGCTCGAGATCCGTCCCGACGTGCTCGGCGTACTGCGCAGCCAGTCGCTTGAGCACGTCCTTGACGAAGACCGGCCGTGCGAGGTTGTGCGGCTTGCGCGTGCGGCGCGCGCGGTCGATCGCCTGCTCGACGTCGCCGCGACGGATGACGAGCGGGACGCCGTCGAGCTCCAGGTGGACGTCCGCGTGCGGGACGCGCTGCCGGGCGCGCACGGCGCGCGCGACCGACCGCGCGAAGCCCAGGTCTCCCTTGAGACGTGCCGCGACGTCGCCCTCGACCGCGGTCGCCCGGATACCCGGGAGGAGCGAGCCGATCGTCGTCGACACGACGCCCGTCTCGCCGAGCGAGGGCAGGACCTGGTCGATGTACCCGAGGAAGTCCTCGCTCGGTCCCACGAGGAGCACCCCGGAGCGCTCGAGCACCCGCCGGTGCGCGTAGAGGAGGTAGGCGGCGCGGTGCAGGGCGACCGCGGTCTTGCCGGTGCCGGGGCCGCCCTGGACCACGAGCGCGCCCTCGAGCGCGGAGCGGATGATGCGGTCCTGCTCGGCCTGGATCGTCGCGACGATGTCCGACATGCGCGCCGTCCGCCCGGCAGCCATCGCGGCGACGAGCGCACCCTCGCCGGACAGGTGGGTCGTGTCCTGCTCGTCGATCGAGTCGAGGTCGAGGATCTCGTCCTCGACCGAGAGGACCGCGCGGCCCCGGGTGACGAGGTGACGACGGCGCAGCACGCCGTCGGGCTGGGCGCTCGTCGCGCGGTAGAACGCCTGGGCCGCTGGCGCACGCCAGTCCGTCAGCAGGGAGGCGTGCGCCTCGTCGCTCAGCCCGATGCGGCCGACGTAGCGGTCTCCGCCGTCCGCCAGGTCGAGCCTGCCGAAGACGAGGCGGTCCTCGACCGCCTCGAGCTGCGCGAGGCGGTCCTCGTAGAGCGTCGCGAACGCGTCGCGCTCGGACCTGTTCTGGGGGGAGCCCGACGGTCCTGAGCGACGCACCTGACCGAGCCGCGCGCGGGCGCGCGAACGGAGCTCGTCGAGCCGGGCGTACAGCCCGTCGACGACCTCCTGCTCCTTGAGCACCTCGGGCGGACGAGCCGCCGTCCCTGACCGACCGTCGTCGACCGTCACCTGGTCACCTCGTGCTCTCCTCGTCGGCCACGGCCAACCATTATGGCGGACGCACGGCCTCGGGAATCAACCGGGGTGGAGCGTCGTTGCACCGTGTGCGGCCCGCACGAGCGGGCCCAGCCGACGACACCCCAGGAGGAGCCGGTGCTCGACCCGCAGGACATCTACCACCTCGACGCTGACGTCGCTGCCAGCCTGGCGAGCGCTCCCGGCGCAGACGGGCCTGTCCTCATCCACCTGCTCGACGGGTTCGTCGACGCGGGCAGCACCGGCGAGCTCACGTCCGACCACCTGCGCGACCGGCTCCAGGCGCGTCGGCTCGTGACGTTCGACGTCGACCAGCTGCTGAGCTACCGTGCGCGGCGCCCTGTGATGATCTTCGACGAGGACCACTGGGCCGACTATGACGAGCCGCGGCTCGTGATCGACCTGGTGAAGGACGCGGAGGGCACGGGGTTCCTCCTGATGCACGGTCGTGAGCCTGACCTGCAGTGGGAGCGTGTGGCGGCGGCGGTGCAGGGGCTAGTCGACCAGTTCGGCGTGAGTCTCGCCGTCGGGGTGCACGGCATCCCGATGGCGGTTCCGCACACTCGGCCCGTCGGTGCGACGACGAGCGCGACCCGTCCTGAGCTGACCGGCGTGCAGCCGCGGATCTTCGGGCGGGTCTCCGTGCCCGCCGGGTTCGGGGCGCTCCTCGAGCGGCGGCTGGGTGAGGCAGGTACCGACGCGATGAGCTTTGCTGTGCACGTGCCGCACTACCTCGCGCAGGGGCAGTTCGCGCCTGCGGCGCTCGCGGCTCTTCGTCGCGTCGAGGTGGCCACGGGGCTCGACCTCGACGCTGAGGCTCTCGAGGACGCGGCGACCGAGTCGCTCGAGGAGATCGGCCGCCAGGCTGCAGAGTCCGAGGAGATCCAGAGCGTGGTCCACGCGCTCGAGCGCCAGTACGACGCGTATGTCGAGGGTGTGGGGCGCACGAGCCTGCTGGCGGAGCCCGTCGCGATCCCGACGGCGGAGGAGATCGGCGCCGAGTTCGAGCGTTTTCTCGCGGAGCAGGCGCCCGACGGCGGCGAGGGCGACGGCGCCGAGCCTCGCTGAGCCTCGCGCTCAGCCGGTCTCTGCGCCAGGGGGGTCGAGGAGTGTCGGCGCGCCTGCGCTGAGCTGGGCGAGGTCGGCGCGACCCAGGCGTGTCGCGGGGACCGGGAGCACCCGGAGCGGCCGGTCGACGTCGCGGAGCCAGGAGTCGCGAGGCGCGAGGTCCTCGTCGGCGCGGACAGCGACGAGGACGAGGTTGCCGTAGCGCCGGCCTTTGAGGACGGCCGGCTCGGCGACGACTGCGAGGTCGCCCCACGGTGATCGTGTCTCGGTGCGGTCTGCGACGTGCTCGCGTGCTTGCAGCGCGGTCGCGACCTCGCTGCGGGTGAGGGCGAGGGGCGCGCGGTCCGCGATGTTCGCGAGGTAGAGGCCGCCGGGACGCAGCACGCGTGCGACCTCGGTGAGGAACTCGACCGTCGTCAGGTGGCGCGGTGTGGTGTCGGGGGCGAACGCGTCGCGGATGATGACGTCGGCGCTCGAGTCGCGCAGGCTCGTGAGTCCCGCGCGGCCGTCCTGAGCCCGGAGCCGCAGCTCGGGTGCGCGCGGAAGGTCGAACCATCCTCGGACGAGCTCGAGGAGCGTGGGGTCCGGGTCGAGGGCGACCTGGCGGCTGCCGGGGCGTGCGGCGGCGATGTAGCGGGCGAGGGAGCATCCTGCGGCGCCGACGTGGACGACGGAGAGCGGGCCCTCGGGGAGCGCGTCGATGAAGCATGCCATCTGCTGCATGTACTCGAAGGCGAGGAACGTCGGGTCGTCGAGATGGACGTAGGAGCTCGGCACGCCGTTGACGTGCACGGTGACTGCTCGCGGTTCGTCGCGGTCGGCGACGAGCTCGACGGTGCCCGACGCGATGTCGACGGGCCCGGCCGGGAGCTCGGGGCCTCGCGATGTCAGAGGCTTCTGGTTCTGTCGACGTGACGAGCGGGCCATGGCTCAACGGTACGTGCCGGGCTCCGGCGGCTTGACGGTATCGAACAAGTGTTCGATCATGGGTGTGGGAGGTGGAGAGCATGACGATGGCGACTCACGAGCGGTACGGCGGTGCTCCTGCCGGGCGTCTCGCCCTGGCGTACCCCGCGTCAGGCGCTGCGGTCCGCGCGGACGGCGGCGCCGCCGGTGTGCCGGGCGTCCGCGCAGCGGGCCTTCTCCTCGAGCGTTGCGACGCCGAGATCCTTGCCGCCCAGCTCTCGAGCGACCCGGCTGACACGTTCTTGCACGCCCACTTCGCCGCGCTGCGCGCGGCCGGTGCGATCCTCGAGGCGCGTGGTCGTGCCAAGGTGCGTGGCAGGGGGCGCAACGTGTGGCAGCTCGCGGGGGAGTTCGTGCCCGAGCTGGCCGAGTGGGTCCAGGTCTTCGCACGGTCCGCTCGCGTACGTGCGGCGATCGAGGCGGGCGACCTGTCGTCCGTCGACACCTCGGTTGCGGAGCAGGCCCTTGCCGCAGCGGAGGACTTCCGGGATGCCGTCGCGGTACTGCTGGCGGACTCGGTCGCGGCGGCTCGTCCTGCCGTCGTGAGGGCATCATGAGCCGGGGCCCGCGGGCGACGGTCCGTCCGGGGCAGTGGGGGACGTCCGACGACGGCTGCCACATCCTGCACGTGGACATGGACGCGTTCTTCGCCTCGGTCGAGCTCGTGCGCCAGCCCCAGCTGGCCGGTCGTCCCGTGATCGTCGGAGGAGGCGAGCGGTCCGTCGTGCTTGCCGCGACCTACGAGGCCAGAGCGTTCGGCGTGTCGTCAGCGATGCCGATGTCGAGGGCGTTGCGTGCCTGCCCCCAGGCCATCGTCATCAGACCCGACATGGCGGCGTACCGAGAGGCGTCGGTCGCTGTCATGGGCATGCTGCGCGACGTCACGAGCGTCGTGGAGCAGGTGAGCGTCGACGAAGCGTTCCTCGACGTCCGTGGTGCCCGCCGTCGCCTGGGGCCGCCTGCTGACATCGCTGCCAGCATCCGCGCGCGCGTCAGCGCGGAGCTCGGGCTCCCGTGCTCAATCGGGGTGGCAAGCTCCAAGTTCGTCGCGAAGATCGCCTCGGTGCACGCCAAGCCCGACGGTCTTCTCGTGATACCGGCGGAGGCGACGGTGCCGTTCCTGCGTTCGCTTCCGGTCGGAGCCCTCTGGGGCGTGGGTGGCAAGACCGAGGAGGTGCTCGAGCGGTTCGGTATCACGACGGTCGCCCAGCTCGCCGACACGGACGTGTCGTTGCTGCAGCGTGTCGTGGGCAAGGCGGCAGGTGCCCGCCTCCACGACCTCGCGTGGGGCAAGGACCCGCGCGCGGTGGAGACCACACAGGTCGAGCGGTCGATCGGCGCGGAGGTGACCTTCCGTGAGGACTCGTCCGAGATCTCGCAGATCGAGTCCCGCCTGCTCGAGCTGGCAGACCGCTGCGCGACACGACTGAGGCGCCAGGGCGTCGTCGGGCGTGTCGTATCTCTCAAGGTGCGCACGAGCGACTTCCGCACGCTCACCCGGTCTCGCACCCTCGGCTCGCCGACCGACGTGGCGCGCGACGTCTACCTCGTCGCGCGTGAGCTGTTCTCCGGGGTTGACCTGCGCGGGCTCGACGTGCGGCTGGTCGGCATCCGCGTCGAGGACCTGCGAGAACGCGCCGGGAGCATCAGTCAGCCGACCCTCGAGGATGCCGTCCTCGAGACGAGCCAGGGGCGCCGCGATGCAGAGGCCGCACTCGACCTCGTCCGAGGCAAGTTCGGCAGTGCCGCGATCAGCATGGGAGCGGCAGGCCTGCGCCGCTCCTCCTGAAGCGTGCGGTTGCGACAGGCCCGAGCGGCGCAACTACCGCCGCCCAGGATCTCGACCTATCCTTGAGGTGGAACAGGTCCGGCGCGTCGACACGAGGAGGTGCTCATGCCGCTCTCAGAGTATGAGCAGAGGGTGCTCGAGCAGATGGAGCAGCAGCTGTACTCCGAGGACCCCAAGCTTGCGAGCGCGATGTCACCGTCAG
>RRZT011133015.1_pt1 | contig 24686 bp, 20 predicted proteins | sample 2165551 | NCBI WGS metagenome assembly RRZT01 (sample SAMN10456910, study PRJNA506462) | wastewater metagenome | biome: wastewater; feature: sludge; material: wastewater sludge; isolation source: wastewater sludge with Escherichia coli K12::gfp cells carrying plasmid... | place: USA: Moscow, Idaho... | reverse complement strand
TAGCGCATCTTCCGCATAGGAATAGGTAGTATACTTTTTATGAAGTAATTCCTTTTGATAGGTTTCAGTAGGTTCAACCGCAATCGTTTGCTTTGCTAAACCCGATACTACATCCAAAAAGCTTCCACTTCCGCAACCGATGTCCGCAATGATTTTTCCTCTAACAGACGGTAAGTTGATCCATTCTAGTTTGCGCAATATTTCTTTGTCATGAGTAGCATAATATACATCTGGTTCTGCCGACAATTCAATCTTTTCTCGATAAGAAGTACTTTCATAAAATTCTTTAAAATTATACTCTGTTTTATGCTGAATTGCGAGACATTTAGGACATTGATAAATGTCTTTTTCTGTGTTCGTGAGCATTCCATATTGGCCATCTCGAATAGGGCCATGATAAATAATGTTCATTTCGGGGCATCCGCAGATTTTACAATTTTCCATAACTAAAACCTTTCCTATATTAACTAAGCATTAAAAACTTCACTAAAGTCAATCCGGGGATAAACCTGCAGTTCTCCTCCTCTTGTTGCATTATAAACTTTAACATTGAAGGTGTCGCAAAAATATTTTACATCCTTGTATGCTTGAGTTACATATTGTAAAGCAGATTCCATATCATTAACATCTTGCGTCGCGCACGCTAAATCCGATTTAGAATCATAATAATTTTCTGAAAAATAAGTCTGCTTCGTTAAGTCAAGTACTTTTTTATTGTTTGCATCTGTGGTAACAGGATAGGAATGGCCCACACCCAAAAGATAAATCTCGGTGAAGCCCATGTAAACCGCAAAATTAATCAGCTTACAGGTAATGGTGCCCCAAAAGTGCACGCCGCGCGTAACGTCTTTATTAAACCAGCAAGGCGTGCGCTCCGTTTGAATAAACGGAAAATAAATTGCATCTTTAATCGGAATGTTTAAATTGATAATACTTTGACACGGCACAAGCTTTGGAAAGCCTTGCAATTCAGACATTTCGTCATGATAAATGCTGATAAAACCCAAATCCGATACGCCCCAAATATCGGGGCGCCAATCTGTTTCATCAAAAATGGCGTTAATCCGCTTTGACCCAAAGCAGAATATTCCCTTTTCTTTCAGCTTGTCCAAATCGGCCGCTTTTAAGGACGGGCCATTGCCGATGACAAAGCATTTTTCGCCTTTGTGAGTGTCTTTTAGCGCTTCAAGCCTTGCGCGATTGCCCGGCGCTACTTGTTCCACCGCTGCCAGCTGCAAATTGGCAAGCAAGCTGTCGTAGCCAAAGCGCGTCGTCCAATGGTCGTTATTTTTATCGTGGCGATGCTCTTCAAAATCGAACGCTATGCGATTTTGCAGTTCTGCAAGACGCGCAGATTCACTATTGGCTTGCGTAATCTCTTCTTGCAAGGCAGAAGCCTCGGCTTGCAATGCGGTAATCTGATTTTGAGATACTGTGTCTTGCTCTTGCAGCGTTGATATGTGCGCTTGCATGGTTTCGCTTTGTGCTTGCAGGCTTTCGCTTTGTGCTTGCAATACTTGAATTTGCGCCTGCAAGCTTTCGATTTGCGCGGTTTTTTCTTTTAGCTGTGCATCAATAGACGCAAAAACTGCTTTTATTTTACTGATGGGCCACATAATATCCTCCTATCACTATTTGTTTAGTATACTGATCGCGCCGGAAATATAAAGTGACTTTTTGCTGTAAACTTATCCACTATGCTTTCCATGCAGCTTTATCACAGCTAGTTTTTATCGGAAAAAACATGCTGTATTTGCATTTTATAGCTTATGAAGTAAAGCGCTATTTCCACAATGGGCTTTGCCAACGGCGCTAAGCCCATCGCTGCCAACCAAGTTAATAACATGATTCACTCCATTTCGGGTGATAAAATTATTTTGCAAACGGCAAGGAATTGTTTTATTGCATTTTTTCAAAATTACTGAATCGGAATCACTTTTATACACAGAATAACCGGGCACAAGCGGCACCCCGTCTTGCTCGGCGTGAATCACCGTTTCTAAAAGCTCTATATATTCCGGTGTTACATCAATATGTGAATTGCTTTTGTCATCGGGAATATGCAGCACCAATTCTTGCATAGGAATATCACGAAGGACATTCCAATTCTCCATTGTCATGCCAATTAACGTGGTGTAAACCGTAATGGCAAAGCCCTGCTCATGCGCGTATTACACCATTTTTGTGCAGTCTTTATTTTGCCACGGCTCCGCCATGCCAGAAAAATCGATGCGAGTATCTTTGGGGGTTTTATCAAGACAAGCCTTAAAGGTATCCAGTGACATCACAATCGGTTTGTTGTCGGCATTGCCGATTTCCATATATCTTGCCGCCAGCGTTTTTTGCGGACAATACACGCAATTCACACTGCATCCAATCCGTGTGGTAATCTCAAGTCTGCCAGAATAATTCATTAAAGCCATCCTGATTGCCCTTTCTATCGTACATAAAAACACGCTATTTTCGATTATCGATGTCGTCCTTGCCCTTTTCGATGATATAAGGCGGTCGATTGCGCGAGGCATCAAAGGTGCGCCACAGATAACCGCCCAAAATGCCAAGCGTAAGCATAATGACACCAAAGCTGAAAAGCTGAAAAATAAAAAGCGTTGTCCAACCGCTTACCTCTATCAGGCCGCAGAGCTTGAACACCACCACCAACAACGCCCATATTACGGATCCGGCGAAGGAAAATGCGCCAATTAAGGACACCAAGGTAATCGGCAGCGTGGAAAATCCAAACAAAGTATCGCTGACAAGCTTAATCTTCTTTTTTAACGTCCAGCGGCTCTTGCCAATTTCGCGCGCTTTTCTCGTATAATAAATCTGTGCGGTTTTAAAGCCGCTCCATAAAATTTGCCCCGTGATGGCGCTGTTTTTCTCATCCATGCGTTCCAGCACTTCCATCACTTTTCGATCTAACAAAAAGGTGTCAAAGCCACCCTTGGGCATATTGGGCAGCGCCGCTTTGCGCACCATCCAGTAATACAAATTGGAAAACATGGTTTGCGATTTTGCTTCTTCGCGTGCCTCACGCACGGCAAGCACAACATTATTGCCTTGCTTCCAGCTTTCATACATATCCAAAATCATTTCGGTTGGCTCTTGTAAGTCTGCCGCTTTTACCGCCGCGCAATCGCCTGTCGCATTTGCCAAACCGCAAAGAATGGCCGCATGGCTGCCAAAATTGCGTGAAAGATGAATGCCTTTTACATTTTTATCAATTTGTTCCAGCTGCTGTATTACATTCCAGCTGGCATCCCCGCTGCCATCATCCACTAAAACGATTTCATAATCAAAATCAATTTTATCGATAACTTTTGCTTTGATATCGGCATAAAGCGGCTTTAGGTTATCCTCGTTAAAATAAACGGGAACAACGATAGAAAGCTTTGGCATTATCGGTTTACCTCCGATACAAAAGTGTCGTAATTTCGAATATATTCTGACGCGTCATAATGTTCGCTGGCTAAGACCAGCAATACCGAGTCTTCGGAAAAATCGTACATATCCTTCCACACCATAGTGGGAAGATAGATGCCTGTGTGCGGGCGGTTAAGCGAAAATACCGCCTCGTTGCCCTTACCGTCAAGCACCTTTACCTTGCTGGTGCCGGCTACATTGATTAATACGAATTCCGTTTTGCGGTTCGCGTGCTGCCCGCGCACCACCTCGGCATCCGAGCCATAAATGTAAAAAATGCGCTTTATTTCAAATGGGACATCCTGCATACCTTCCACGATAACAAGCTGTCCTCGTTCGTCGCCCCGCTGTGGAAATTCTAGCATTTCAACCCTTTTCATGACATCCATCATAATCCTCCTTCAATATTGCAAACCATTTCAAATCCTTGTATTTGCCACGAATGCACAAATGTTTTTTAAAGGTACCTTCGTATTGAAAGCCCAACTTTTCGTAAAAACGAATTGCATGTACGTTATCAGCCAAAACGTTTAAATAGATGCGATTAAGTCCCAGTGATTCAAACGCCATTTTTATGATTTCAGATGTAGCATACCGCGCAGCGCCTGTGCCCTGTGCGCTTTGGCGAAAGCTGATTGCATATTCTGCAGTAGAGGCGGATTTATCCATATGCTTTAAGCTAACCGTGCCCAAATATTCGTCGTTATCGTTTACACAGGCCAAATGCAGGTCTACTGCAGAGTCTTGCGCAGACTGAATGAACTCGGTTACGCTTTGCTCTGTTATTTTTTCAGGGTCAAATCTAAAAAAACAATTAACAGAGGGGTCTTTCATCCATTCCAAAATAAAAGGAGCATCCTTTGCCTCAAGCATTCTAAGCTTCATTGGTATGACCATTCCCTTCTTGGGGAATTGTGCTGCTTCGGCGTAGCCGAATGCGCGCCGCTTCGCGCGCAAGGCACAAAACCCAGTTTGAAAAATTCATCATTCAAACTTTTACCTTTGAAAAGCGTTGATTTTTTCAATCACGTATGCCTGCTCCTCATCTGTCATCCCGTTGTACATCGGCAGGCTTAAAACCTCGTTTGCAAATTGCTCGGCAATGGGGAAGGCCCCTGCTTGAAAGCCAAGATACGCATACGCTTTCGAGAGATGCGGAGGAATCGGATAATGAATAATGGTGCCGATGCCCTGCTCTTTTAAATACGCCGCTAGCGCGTCGCGATACCCCGGCACATGCACGACAAACTGATGCCATGTACTGTCGGCGCCCGGGCGAATTTTGGGCATTTGCAGCAAAGGATTGATAATTTCATCATAATAGCGCTGTGCGATTTTACAGCGCTCTTGATTAAATTCATTTAAATGCGTCAACTTTACGCGCAAAAGGCCGGCCTGCATTTCATCAAGACGGCTGTTGGGGCCCACCACTTCATTTTGATACCGCACCTTGCTGCCATAGTTGCGATATGTGCCGAACGCCTCTGCAAGCTGGGCGTTATCGGTGACAATACAGCCCGCGTCGCCAAAGGCGCCGCAGCCCTTTGACGGGTAAAACGAAAAGCAGCCCACATCGCCGAAGGTTCCGACGGTCTGCCCGTTCCAATGGTTACCGTGGCTTTGAGCACAATCCTCCACCACGCGCAAATGATGCCGCTTTGCGATATCCATAATCTTCGACATATCGCAGGCTTGTCCATATAAATGCACCGCCAAAATTGCTTTGGTTTTCGGCGTAATCGCCGCTTCAATTTTATCCGCGTCGATATTATCGTATTCGTCCGGCTCTACAAAAACCGGCGTGGCGCTATTCATAGAGAGTCCCATCACACAGGCGATATATGCGTTGGCGCACACAATTACCTCATCGCCCTCGCCGATATTTAAAAGGCGAAAGCTCATCCATAAAGCGTCCAAGCCACTGGCGAGCCCCACACAATATTTTGCCCCGATATACGCGGCAAACTCCTCTTCAAATGCCGCCACCTCCTTGCCAAGGATATACCAGCCGCTGCGCAAAACCGCAACTGCCTTATCCTCATATTCTTTGGCATGCAGACTGAATTGGCGACCCAGGTTATTAGGCATTATGTTCATATTGAATTACTCCCATCTGAAATTAACAATCATAAGTAACTTGCTTGACCTGAACTTTTAAAAACTGATATCGCTTGTTGTATAGATTCTGCTAACGACAGGCAAAGCCGTCACAAAGAGGAATAAGCCGATTTTGAATAGCAGCGACGTATTAAAAACAGAAGATTTACTTGCGAATTCAATAATACGCTATGTATGAAATTATAACACAATTTTTAATTAAGTACAATATAAGCACTATTATTTGCCCTTGTTATCCTCAGCGTTACTGCGTTAAAATCCTTTTTCATTGAAACCGAAAGCGTTTTGTGGTATAATAGAAAACAAATATCTGCATTTAAAAAGCAAAAGGAGAATCAACCATGAATTTGCCGAATGAGCGCACGCAAAGCCCACTTGCGGTGCGAATACTTGAAAAATGCATGTTTTTATTTTTGACTGTTTTCCCATTTGGATTTGCTGCATATTTTGGTATACGCTCTGCCGGCTATTCGATTGAATCAAATGTAATACACTTTTTACCGCTGGCAGTGCTTGCTTTTATTTTGGTTGCGGCTTTTGTTACAATACGTGAAACTTGCAGCGATATAATGCTTTATATAACGCTTGGAATAATATGCGCGGCGGCATTTGTTTTTAGAATTTTTTGTGGTTATATGCTTGACCCTGTACCTTATAGCGATTTTAATATGTGCTATCAGTTTGCAGTAGACGGCTCTTATTTAAGCAATATCTCTCATGCGCCATATAGTGCAATATATGCGCTGGTGTTAAGGGTAATTGTGACGATTTTCGGGCCCGATACCTTTCCTATTATGGTGTTTCAATCGCTGTTGACCTCTTGCATTCCCGCAATCTTGTTTTTTACCTGCCAAGCCTTTACCTCAAGCAAAAAAATCGCCATTGTCGCGGCAGCCTTTTACGCCTTCAACCCCGCGATGGCGCTTTACACTACTGTAATGTCCACCGAAAACATCAGCCCGTTTTTCTTTTCACTCACTTTACTTTGTTTTGCAAAAGCGTATAAAGCAAGGGGGGGGGATGTGAAAAAATCGCTGTTGTTTTCAGGGCTGGCCGCTTTATTTTTGGGCTGCACAAACCTGTTTAAACCGGTTGGTTCCTTAATGATTATTGCCTTCATCGGAGCAGAAATTCTGCTCTTTTTAATACCTGCCATAATTACCCTTGTAAAACAGCCACAAGCGCGCGGACAAAGCGCGCGAGCTTTAGCATTTTCACTAATGCTTATTTTTTTAATGCCGCTCGTAAATAGTATTGTATTTAATGTTGTTGTAGGCGGCGCCGAACAGATACTCAAAACGCCCATTTATTACAAGGTGGATTATTCTGCTTCTTCGATTGGCTCTGTAGCTTATTTTGGCCTTTCACCGCGCGGAGGTGGAATGTGGCATACCGATGTTGCCAACACACTATGGGAAGCTACCTACCGTTTTAATGATGCAAAAAAAACGAGCGCTTATCTTATGGATAAACTAATTGGCGAGATAAAAGAAGTTGGCATGCCTGCTTTTTTATCACTTATTAAAGATAAAATCAACTTGAGTTGGTCAAGTGAATGGATGATAGCGTATTATTCGTCTATGGTGGCGCAAGATAGTCCTGAACCCAGCTTTTTGGCAAGCCCATCAGGTTACACGTTTTTAATGGCAATGCCTACGTTATATACCAATTTGATGAATATAGGCGCTGCGCTTTGTTTTGCTTTTTACTTTTTTCGCAAAAAAGAACATTCGCCTTTTATCGTATTTGCAGCATGTATGCTTGGCGTTGTGTTTTTAGCGTTTACAATTTTAGAAGCGCAAGGGCGCTACAAATCCACGTTCGTACCGTTAATTTGCATTGTGGCTTCAATCGGTTACATCCAGACTGCCAATTTGCTGTGGCAAGGTGCGCGCCGCACCTTATTGAAACTTCGTTCAAAATAGTTTGATTTTCGCATAAAACAACGGTTAGCTCAAGAGCTAACCGTTGTTTTTGTTTCAATCTTTTGCTTGAATGAGCGATTGTAAACATAGCGAAACGCGGCTATAATCATTGTGAGTACGACTCCAAAGGCGATAGTATAAATAGCAATCAATGTATAGGATTTGACCGGCGCTTGCGATAAATCAAATGGCGCATTCCATCCAAATTTAAGCAAAACCACCATTTGGCCCATGTATATCCCCATGCTTATCTTTCCAAGCCAACCGGCGAACTTGTTGTTTAATAAATGTGTAATGGGCGTAATGTCCCAAAACGAGAATATTATTACACATCCAAAAGGTATTAATACCAGTGGCGTATATCGATCAATCGGTCGAAAAGGCACAATGCTGAGCATTGCAACAATTGAAATGCCTTCTATAACTGCGAGAATAAACATCCACGCTCGATTTATGGGAATATTTTTAATTCGTTCAAAAACAAAATATAAAGCTGTTCCAAGCAAAAGACAGCCCGTTCCGCGTGTGTTATATGAAATTAATGCCCAGTTGCAAGCACCTGAATAATAAAACGCACATAGTAAGAGCCCAACACCTGCGAGAGGAATTACCTTTGGCACTTTGTATTTTATGATAGCTGAAACTAGAAGATAAACAAAAAAACCCATGAAAACAAGAACAGAAAGATACCATGAAACGATATTCCCTTGATTGTCATAATATAAAACCCCATTTAGCATAAAAAGCTCTCGCCATAGGCTTTTCACATATGCGGAAATTTGCACGCTCGTTTGCCCCGAAAGGCGAAGCAAACGGCAACGATAGGCAACTGTAAGTACTAATGTAAGATAATACATTGGGGCAAACTGTAAAAAACGTTTCCATGTAAATCGAACAGCGCTTTTCGCTGGATCCGCATCACATGGCTTATTCTGACAGCTATATGCTAACAAAAAGCCAGAAAGCAGAAAGAAAAACTCCACTGAATATCCTGCGGAACTAAATATATAATCCCCTTGCATCAAGCTGGTACATAGCCACGCATGTGCCATAACTACATACATGGTAAACATAAAGCGCCAAAATTCTATCGCGCGACTTTTTTTCATACTTCACCTCGATGTGGTGTTTTTGTTGTGTTTTTATGCGATTGTGCATAATCCAACACCATATTCCACAGTGCTTTCAGCCCCATAACAACTCCCGTGATAAGCGCGCCGTAAAAAACCGTTTCTATCGCAATTAACGAATAAGCTTTAAGCGGAGAATCTTGTAAAGCGAATGGCGACATAAAACCCCAACGCACAAGAACCCAAATATGGCTCATATATATGCCCATACTAATTCCCCCTAAAAACGCGCTGATTGGATTGTCAAGAATTTTTGCTAGATATGTGCGTTTTTGCAGCACAGTAATTACCAAACCCATAGCAATCAGAATAAAAAGGCGTGTATCTAACTCTGCATTTATCTGCGGCACAAAAGTTACTGCAAAAAATAAGCCCATAAATACAATCTCCGCTATTTGCCATGCTGTATTCACATAGCGTCCGGAAAAGTTCGATAATTTTTCATTAAGATAATAAGTTAAAACGCCTACAGGAAACAGCACCAATGCGCTCATCAACATCGGCGAATACGATGCGTAATGATAAGTATAATAAGTAGTGGTAAGCACTAATGCCGAAACTCCCGCAACCCAAATTGGCGATATATGGATTTTTTCCAGAAGTGCAAACAATAGAAAATATACCGCACAACAGATGATTAAAGCTGACACATACCAAGTAGGGCCATTGATATGATTATCGTTGTAAAAGACACTGTTCAGCATAAAAAATTCGGCCCAATTGCTTTTAATCCACGGCCGTATTTGCTCAATCGGCAAATTATAAAATTTCAGGCGTACCACTATACCAAAAAAAAGGCAAATATACCATATGGGAGCAAATGATTTAACTTTTTTCCATAGAACTGAAAGTGCGCCGCGCAACGGGCGTGATCTGTTGGAATCCTTTAAATACGATTTTGTGAAAAAAAATCCTGACAAAATGAAAAATGGTATTACCATCGCGCCGCCAAACCGAAACACATGCAATCCATTAGAAAGAGTAGTTGTGCTTTCTGCATGATAAAACACTACCAGTATACTGAAAATAAAGCGCCAAAATTCAACTGCATTGTTTTTTTTCATTCATCCGTCGCATCCTTTTTTTGTATTACTGTTTCGTATACTCTTCTAGTTTAATGGCCATTATTCCATTAATTTCGCGTATATAGCCCTCATGCGGATAGGTTGGCATTTCTTTGAATTCAGCGCTTTCTACAACGGCGTTATATTCTTCAAACGTGCAGCATTCAAGCTGACGGCCAAATTTTTCAAGCACAAATTTCATCCAAGAGCCTTGTCCTCCGTAGCCCGACCAGTAAATTTGGGTATTTACAGCCGGCACCTTGTCATAGTTATATTGATATTCAATCGCATTGCTGGGATCGCCATAAAGCGCAAATTTTTGCCCCGATTTATAATTCGGCATGGCTTCCATTTTTGCCAACACCTGTGAGGCAGTAAAGTGGGCGCGATTGTACGCAAGGGTTGGGCCGTAAGCCGATATGTTTGCGGCAAACACAAAATTGTATAGCACAACACAGCACAAAACTATACTGATACCCTTAATGCCCCACGCAATAATATTTTTGTACGGTATAAAATGCGAAAGCGCCACTAATAAAAAGATGTATAAAAACGCCTGCTGCGAAGAAATAAGCCCATTTAGAAAAACATCCGGCGCCATATATACTATTACCGACCACGCGAATGGCGCGGCAAAAGCACAAAGCGCCAAGCAAACCATACGTAAAGTGTCTTTATACAGCTTATATTTTACAACTATAAACACAAAGAGCAAAACAAACTCAACAAAAAAGAAAATATTGATTGCTCTAAAATTGAAATCCTGCTGCCAAGCGTTTGGCCAAATAAAGCCTTTATTATTTTGAAGGTACATCTTGGCAATGTACTCTTGCATGATTGCAAAGGATTTTGGCAAATCAAGCTTCCCCATTGTGTCGATACCTCTGTAGTTCGTGAGGCCAACATGCTTAACCGCCAAAACAATTTTAACCGACACCATGTAATATACAATGCCCAGCCCGCCGGATATTATATAAGCAATTCCTTTTTTTAAAGTGTCGCGCGCGTTTTGCCGTTCATCTAGCAGCGCAAAAAACACATAAAACAAGCAAAGAATTACCACCATTACAAAGTGTGCCTGATACAGCGCCAGAGACAGCATTATAAATATGGGCGCTATGAAGATTCGCGCGAGGCTTTTGAACTTCACTAATATCCACGCAGCAAGCACCGAGAAAAAAATAGCAAGCGCAAAGCTGTCAGATATATAGTAAACCGAAACTGTAAGGTAGCAGCACGGCTGTGCAATAAATAAAAAGCTGCAAAGACAAATGAGTGGTTTGCTATGTATGTTAAATATATCCACAACAAGCGCTATTGCCAACGCTAAAAACACCATTGCCAACAGCATCATAAACACCGGTACTACCACATTGTTATGCCATCTATTGACTGTTACTCCGAACCAACGTCCAAGCATGATTAAAAAATAATCTCCGCCGGATTGATCAATCATATACGCATATGTATCACCGTTACCCACCTGATAAATCAGCGCAGATAAATTGATGACTACAGCGAACGCAAAAGATGACAGGAATGCAAACATAAAGTTTTTAGGCTTTTTTTCGGCAATAAAAAGTTCTAAACGCTCTGTGGCAAAAAGGTGATTGAAGTTTTCTTTCACCCAATGATATGATTTTCGCAATACCTGCCTGCTCTTTTGTATCAAATTGTCTTTTCCCATCGTTCCGTTGATTCCTTTCAAACATTGTTGCGCAATTTAATGACGAGAACTGCATGCGGAAGTGTTTTGCTGTGTCGAACGGGCCTTGCCCGCGGCTTATAAAATGAACTTGCGCGCAAAGGGAATTTTGCGCAGCAAATGAACCACAAGCCAGGTAAGCAAAAAGCAGAGAACGGCCAAAACAGGTGGTGCTATGTATGGATTAAATTTTAATGTGCTGAGGCCTATGGATTCAAAAACTGTAATGCAGGCATCATGCAATAAATAAATACCAAAAGCATCCTGCGCTAAAATCGTAATCCATTTTATCGATTTTTCCGAAAAAGTAAGTCGATCGGCGATTGCTCGGACTAGCACAAAAACAGCAATTACTGGCAGCACCATTGTTACAGCGTTTGCGATAATCCATGTTTCAATATTTTCCCCCGTTTCAAGCGCATGTGCCATTGTTAAATAATAGGCCAAAAGTATCGAGACAACACCCAAAATATAGCAAAGCAAACGGGTGCCGCGTTTTTGTATGTTTAAATACTTAACAAGGTAAATGCCGGCTACATACCAGCCTACGCATCCCGTCACCATTGTAATGCCCAGCTCTCTCATCAGCGCCGTTAATGCTGGCAAAAGCTTTAGTGTTTCACACAAAGGCAAAACCGAAGCGAAAATAAAGGCCATCAGCATAAACGCCGTTAGCTCTTTTTTGGAACAGCCCGCCACCATATGCCGCAAAAATGGCGTCACAAGATATAAGCCGAAGATAAGGGGCAAAAACCATAAATGATACTGGCGAGTGACGAAAATGGCGTTGAACATCCTTTCCGGGACAGTTTCGGGCGCATAATCCCACGCCGCAAAAGTGTTAAACGCAGCGTAAAACACCGTCCAAAACACAAACGATGTCATAACGCGCAGCATTTGCTTGCGGAACAAATCCTTCGGCATAATGTGCTTGTCCGGATTCAGCAAAAACATGCCACTTAACAAAATAAACATTGGAACCGCAAATTTTACTATGGTAGACTCAAATAGAAAAACCGCATATTGCACATCTGTTGGCTTAAACGCCCACATGTTTTTTCCCGCAATGTGATGAAGAACAACCGCAAATGTAGCCAACACTCTCAAAATATCTGGATACAAAATTCTTTCTTTTTTGCTCTCCATTTGGTGCCTCCTTATTCCTTTTACAGCTTACTTACCGCCGCAATTTTTTCATCATTTAACGCGGCTTTTTTAAACTCCGGCAAATCCTCGCGCAGCCATGATTTTACTTGGTCAACACGCTCTCCGCTAACGTTTGACGAAGCGCATTGAGCTAGGCGATCAAGGGCTGTCCAGCAATATAAATCCAGCATTCGATGATATAGCTCGTCCTCGCCTCGCTCATTAAAAAACGCAGCGCGAAGGCGCATAGCTTCGATTACATCTAAAGAGCGCAAATTGATCCCCGCGCCTGTGATGCTGGTTTCACGCGTGTGGTCATAATGATAAAAGCTCTTGTCGATAAAAACAAGACGTGTGGCATCGTAGAACACCTTGTGCGTGAAAAATTCGTCCTCGTGTAGCTTGCCCACATCATAGCGCTTGCCGTCGGAAAAGAGCGATTTGTGATACAGCTTATCCCAAGCAATGCATTTAAAATGTTTCCATTCAATCTGCCCGTTTAAGGCAGTGTATTTATCGCCCAAAAGCCATTCGCCAGTCTCTTTGGTTTCGGGCACAATTTTATCGGGATAAACATTATCAAAACTGCATTCTGCAATTTCGGCGTCGCACACGCGCGCAGCAAACAGCATCTCCTCGAACATTTCGGCATCCACCCAGTCATCGCTGTCAATAAATGCGTAAAATTCGCCCAATGCCGCATCAATGCCCGCGTTGCGCGCATCAGATAAGCCGCCGTTCGACTTGTGAATCACGCGCACGCGCGCGTCTTGTGCGGCGTAGGCATCGCACAATTCGCCGCATCGGTCCGGGCTGCCGTCGTCGACAAGTATGATCTCGATATTATGCAAGGTTTGGTGCAAAAGGCTATTTACGCAGCGCGGCAAAAGCTGCTCTACGTTATAAATGGGCACAATGACGCTCACCCACGGCGAGGCCGTATTTTTCATAGCGGTTTCTTGCAACCATTGCAAGCGATTAATATTGGCAAAGCTGCCGTTTGCGTCTATCCAATGATAGGTGTAGCGCGTGCGAATGGAATTTGAATCGCACTTGACGGCTAAATCTTTCATTGTAAGTTCATAAAGCTCCTGCAAAGCTTTTTCTGAATAAATGTCGTACACCGCAGATTTATTTTCCTGCAAAAGGTCTAGCGCGCGCTGATGATGTCTTTTTGCATGTTGCAGCACATTTGTGGGCCAAGAATCAAACGGCAGGATATGGCAGCTTTCAAGCGCGTACCGATTGAATACAGCCGAGCGCACTACCTCTTGTGTAAGTGGGACGGGCTCGAGGAAACGCTGCGAAAAAGAATTGGTTGCGATAATCTGTCTTTGATGCTGTGCAAGCTGCGCTAAGGCAGAAAGCTCCCAGCCGATTTCAGCAAAGCCGCCTTCGGCCGTTTGCGCTTCCACAAAGCCGCCCACAAGCATCAGCTCATCGGTTTTAAATGCCACGCACCCTTGCGTTTTATTCTCACGCAAATTGCCCACAATGGAAAAACTTGCCGCTTGCTGCGTGTCCCACTCTGCCTCAGCACCTGCACGCATATGCCCGCAGCAGGCAGCCGCCTTTGGATAAAGCGCAAACGATAGACCGATATTTTTCAAAAAATCGATTTGGCAAACAGCGCTGTCGGCAGCAAAGGTGATAATTTCACCTGTTGCGGCCCATAAGGCTGCATTATGGCAAACGGCTAAATCTTTACTGGGGCTTGCAACATAGCGTAGCGTGTCCGGCTGAATATGGTCTTGCTGCCACAGGCTGTCAAAAAGGCGCAACACGTCCTTTTTATAAGCGCGAGGCGCAACAACCAATATTTCATATTCGCTTTGCGAAATATTTTGACCAAGCAGCGTCACCATTTGGCGGCGCATAGAAAGCATTTCGCCGCTATAGGCAACTGCAACGCTATATTTTTTTGCAAAGTTGCGCGGCAGTTCAAGTGTTTCTTCCATGCGGGCAAGCATCGCACTTTTTGCGCGCACATCAAGGAAAGTTAGCATCGCTGTGGCGTTTGAAAAACTAAACCAGCCTTTATGATTCGCCAAAAAGTCCGACGACGAAACAGCCTTTACACTGATTAGGCAATCCCATCGGTCAGACGCAGTTGTGCGCTCGTCGCACACGCAGACCTTATAGCAGTTCGTAGGCAAATTCTCGGCATCGGCTAAGGCGCCATCAAACGCCACGTGCACCGTGCAGGTGTAATCGCTTTCGCACAAAATCGCGCGTTCTTCATCGCTATCAATAATGGTGTGCCCCGCGGCTTTTATCGCTTGTAAAAAAGCGCGGTGATACAAATTTTTATCATCAGCGCCACTGACGCTCCACACAAGAGGGCGCAGCAAAAAGCTGCGGCGGAAGGAATCCCACAGCATGAGACGATATCTATTTTCGGAAATTTTGAGTGCCTTATCCTGCGCTGTGAGGCTTTTGGAATGAAAGCGATAATCATAAATGGGCTCATCAAAGGATGTGTGACGCAGATTAAACAGCTCGTTTACGCGCATCCAATAATCGTAATCCTCTGTGGTGTAGCGATTGGGCGAATAATCGCCAAGCGCGTGCGCAACGCTGGCCCTGTACATAAATGCCGCCGCCACAAAATTGTTGGCGTAGGTGTTAAGCTCGAGCACGCACTCCGGCAGCATGACGGTTTCGGGATTTTGATGATTCGGGTACCACTGATTGTCTGTGATATAATCGCCGTTTTCGTCTATCAAATTGATATTGGCGTAAACCATGCCTGTTTCAGGATGCGCTTCAAGCTCTGCCACCAGCTTTTCCAAAAAATCCTCGTGCATTACATTATCTGCGCTTGTCCACGTGCAAAACTCGCCGCGCGCCAAACGAAACCCGTTAGAAAGCGTGCGCGGCAACTTTTGGTTTTCTTGATGCACTGCTATAATTCGTTTATCTTTTTTGGCATATTCATCAATAATTTGCGGCGTATTATCCGTAGAGCCATCGTTAAGAATGATAAATTCAAAATGCGGATAGCTCTGCTTTAACACGCTTTCAATGGAAAGTGCTACCATGTCATCGCCGTTATACACGGGCAAAATAACGCTGACCATGCCTTTTACACAAGGCGAATGCATATCGGACAAAAGCGACGGATGCATTAGTATGCGCTGCTCTTTATAGGTGTAAAACACATATTCCGGTGTATGGAGCATATTTGCATAATCCCACTGCGGATCATTGTCGGCGTCAGCACTCTCTTGTACATTGCTTTGCGCAGGGGCCGCTGCTTGTGGCTGCCCGTTTTTGACACGGCGCAAAAAGCGAATGACATGGCGCAAGCCAAGCTTTGCACCCAAGCTTTGCATCTTGCGCACCAGTCGAAACGCAAGCGAGCCCTGCATAGCTGCAACGGCGGCTTTTTGCTGTGTCATTTCCTCTCGCAAACGAAAAACCTGATCGCAATAAACCAAAGATTCTTGCCGAAGCTTATTGATTTCCGCTTGTTTATCGTTCAGCGCTTGATTATAGCGCATATTATCAAACTCCGTCATACCTATACCCCTTTAACGCGCACATTATTGCGCAAAATATTCCACAATATGCTTTGCAATTCGCTCGCTGGCGTGGCCGTCGCCATACGGGTTTTGCGCTTTGGCCATGCGCTCATACACCGCTTTGTCAGTAAATATTTCGTCTGCGATGCGCACGATATCCGCAGTGTCTACGCCTGCCACCACAGCAGTGCCCGCCGCCACCGCCTCGGGGCGCTCGGTTTCGGTGCGCAGCACCACAACGGGCTTTGCAAGATGCGGCGCTTCTTCCTGAAGCCCGCCCGAATCCGTCATCACCATAAAGCAGCGCGCCATCAAATTGTGCATTTCTTCCACGTCAATCGGCGCAATTAGGCTGATTTGCGGATGATTGCCCAAATATTCGCGCACGGTGTTTTGCACCGCGGGGTTGAGGTGTACGGGATACACGAAATGCGCGTCGGGATGTCTTTCGCAAAGTGTTAGCACCGCTTTGCAGATATTGACAAGCGGCTCGCCGAGGTTTTCGCGCCGATGCGCCGTCATCAGCACAATGCGCTTGGCATAATCCAGCGTTTGCAGCGCCTGGGTTTTAAACGCATAGTCTGCTTTAACAGTGCTGGCAAAGGCGTCAATTACCGTATTACCGGTGATATAAACATTTTGGGTGATGGCCTCGGCGCAAAGCGCATCGGCATTTTTTTGCGTGGGAGCGAAATGTAAATCCGCAATGCGCCCTGTGAGCACGCGATTCATTTCTTCGGGAAAGGGCGAATATTTGTTATACGTGCGCAAGCCGGCCTCTACATGCCCCACGCGCGTTTGCTTATAAAAAGCGCCAAGCGCCGCGGCAAAGCTGGTGGTGGTGTCGCCATGCACCAGCACGATGTCGGGATGGCATTGGTCGATCACATTGCCGATGCCCTCGATAACCGCACCGGTGATGGAGGAAAGCGTTTGCCCTGCTTTCATAATATTTAAATCGTAGTCGGGCACAATAGAAAAAATATCCAGCACTTGATCAAGCATTTCACGATGCTGGCCCGTTACGCAAACGATGCTTTCAATATGTGCTTCGCGCGATAGCGCTTTCACTAGCGGGCACATTTTGATAGCCTCTGGGCGCGTGCCAAACACGGATAAGACCTTAATTACGTTCATTTTTTCGCTCCTTGCATTTAGGCATTTAATTCATTATAATATATAGGGACGATAAAAGCAACCGAAGGAGGCCGTAATTTGCCGAAAAATGCGATTAGCATTATTATACCCGTATTCAACGCGGCAAACACACTGCCCCGCGTTTTTTCGTGCCTTTTGGCGCAGTCTATCGGCTTTGAAAGGCTGGAAATTGTGTTTGCGGATGATTGCTCGAAAGACAATTCCCACGCACTGCTTTTACAGTTTGCAAGCGAACACGACAATGTGCGCGTAGTAAAAACCGAGGCAAACTCGGGCGTTGCAGGCAAGGCACGCAATCTGGCTTTAAAAAGCGTCTCCTCGCCTTATGTGATGTTTTTAGACGCAGACGACAGCTATACCGAAAACGCGTGCGAAATATTATATAACGCCATTATAAACTCTAACGCCGACCTTGTGTCGGGCTATGCTGTGCGCATCGACGAGGACGGGCATTTGCTAAAAACAGATGATTATGGCGGCCTTGCGCCGCGCACTACAAACCTGCCGCAGCAGCTGCGCGAGGAGCTTGTTTTGCGGGATGCATTCACCTGTAAAATTTACAAACGCGCAATGATTGTTGATAACGATTTGCACTTTTTAGAGGGTGTGCCGGGCGAGGACATCTATTTTTTATACAGCTATATTTTGTGTGCTGCATCCGCTGAATATTTGGCTGTACCTGTTTATCATTATACAATGCTGGAAAGCTCTGTGATGCATCAGCCGAGCGCATCGTTTTATATCGGGCTTGGACAGGCCTATCGCGAGATGCAATCGTTGTTTGCAGCAAAAGACGCGATGTGGGCATTTGATTTGATTGTCGACCAAATTTTACAATCGCATTTGTGTGGCATGGCGGATTCTCGCCTGATGTCGCAAAACGATATCGCCGCGTCGCTGCCCTATTGGCAGTGGCTATTTGCGTTTGAAAAGGCGCAGGACACGCTTTGTGCTTCTCCCGTTGCCGCCGCGCTTTGGCCGTTTATTGAAACGCAGGACTGGCAAGCGGCCGCAGCCGCCTTGCGCGCGCTTGCCCCGTTACGAAACGCGCAAAGCGAAGCGCAAAACGAGCTTGCGCGCTGGCAAAAACACGCGCGTGATTTACAAAATACGCTGGACGCCATGCGCAATTCGCGCATTTGGCGCATGACTCACCCTGGAAAGCGAGGACAAAAATGAAGCTTTGGTATTGTACTTTAGCGCATTTCGGCAGCGCGGATTGCGACGCGGCGATAAAAGCTGCCGCCGAAAAATATACGCCTTTATTTGATTTAACGGTGCTTTGCCCGTGCGACAGCTGGCAAACAAGCGAACAATACGGCGCTATCGTGCAGGGCTTTTGCGCCGACAATGCCGCGTTAAAAAATGCATTATGTGAAGAATTTGTGCGCTCTTATCAAGCGCAGCTTGCCATTCGCGCGCTTTGTGCCAAAAGCGGCATGCCCGATGCCATCGTGTTCCCCGCGTGCGATGCATACGGCTATTACACCGTGCTTTACAGCTATCTTGACAGCGCTTTTTACGCGAAGTGCCCAATCTATTTAGCGCCTTTTGAAACAGAAAAAGACCAAGCGCCGCCCTATCTATTGCCGCACTGGTGGATAAACCAGCAAAACGATTTTTGCAGCCGCTTTGCACGCGGCATTGTAAACGAAAGCGCGGCAGATTTTGCAAAGGCTGTGGCGCTTAACGCGCAAACGCCGTTTGCACCTAGCGCCTTTCCGTTTACAACGCAGCGCCCGCAAACGCCCGCGCCGCAGCTAGAAAACGAGCAAAAAGGGCTTTTGTCCATCATTATTCCGTACTATAATTTGGGGCGCACCTTGCCCGAAACACTTGCAAGCGCCTTTGCCTGCGAGTATCCTTGCTTTGAGGTTATTTTGATTAATGACGGCAGCACCGATGCCGAAAGCCTGCGTGTTTTAAAAGAAGAAAGCGCCAAATATCCCAATTTGCGCGTTGTCACGCAAGAAAACAAAGGGCTATCGGCCGTGCGCAACCGCGCTTGCGCCGAGGCAAAAGGCGAATATTTAACGTATCTGGATGCCGACGACAAGATAGAGCCGTCTTACTATTCGCGCTGCATCGCATTGCTAGAGCAATATCCGAACGCGGGCTATTGCGGCAGCTGGCTGCAATGCTTTGGCGACAATGCGGACATTGTGCCATATTTTAGCGGCAGTTTGCCAGCGCTTTTGCTATACAACAGCCAAGCGCCTCTTTGCGTGTCGCGCCGCGCTGTATATGCCGCTTTTGGCCAAAACGACACTACGATGAAAAAAGGGCTCGAAGACCATGACGCTTGGCTGTCGCTGGCAGAGCACGGCTGGTTTGGCATTATGATACCGGAGGCAATTTCTCTTTATCGCATTTCGCAGGGCTCCATGTCTGCTGCTTTCAGCCGCGATGTTACCCATCAAAAGCATATGCATTTGTTTGAAGCGCTGCATGCGCGGCATCAAGGCTTATATCGCGAATACGAAAACGAAATTTACAATCTACTGCAAAGCAACGGCCCATCCTATTTATGGAACGGGCTTGCCACAGTAACGGGCACGCCGCATTTGCTTTTACAGCTGCAAGCGGCGCAAACGGAATTTACGCTCGCGCGCGCGCACAGCGAAAATCTTGAAGCATCGCGCGCGGTGCGCCTAGCCAAACGGCTGCGGCAATTTTTTAAATAAAACAAACGGCGCTGCCACATTTTTTGTGACAGCGCCGTTTATTTTACTCTTTTTTATAGTTTTTATACGCCGCGCTAACTTCCTCGCAAGTGCCGTTCATTTTAACGCGCCCCTTTTCAAGCCATGCAGCCTTGTTGCACATACGCTCGATTTGCTTAATGTTGTGGCTGACAAGTATCACGGTGGTGCCGCCACTCATCAGCTCTCGCATGCGGTTTTCGCATTTTTCCTGAAACAAAAAGTCGCCTACCGACAGGATTTCATCGGCAATTACAATATCGGGCTTTGTGATTGTGGCGATGGCAAACGCGATACGTGCCACCATGCCGGAAGAATAATTTTTCAGCGGCACGTCCAAAAACTCGCGCAGCTCGCTAAATTCTACAATCGCCTCAAAATTTTCCTCAATATACTTGGTGGTGTAGCCCAGCACCGCGCCGTTTAAATAAATGTTTTCGCGCGCGGTAAGCTCCATATCAAAGCCCGCGCCAAGCTCAATCAGCGGCGACACTGTGCCGTGCGAAACGCATGTGCCCTCCGAGGGCTTAAGCACACCCGCAATCACCTTTAAAAGCGTGGATTTGCCCGAGCCGTTCAGCCCCACAAGCCCGTAAACATCGCCGCGCTCTACCTCTAAATTAATATCTCTAAGCGCGTAAAACTCCTCAAATTTCAAGGTGCCCTTGATTTTGCGGATAAACCATTCCTTGATGCTGTCAACCTTTTCTTTCGCCATGTTAAAGCGCATCGAAACGTTATGAACTTCAATAATCGGTGGCATGATAAACCTCCATGCGCTTTGTGCGCAAAATTGTTATGATAAGCCTATACGTTTTTGCAAAGGCTTTGTGTAAAGCGGCCATCGCACATGCAAAGTGCTCGCGATGCAAACTGCACTTGCACGCGGCTTACAGCACAGCCCTACACGTATAAAATAAATTTGTCTTGCGCTTTGCGAAACACAATCAGCCCCACAACCAGCATGACAACCGACCACGCCGAGCAAATCAGCATTTGCTGTGCGGTTGGCGCATTGGCATACAAAATCACCTCGCGGAACATGGCAACGTACCAATACAGCGGGTTGACGCGCAAAAACTGATACACAATGGCGGGTGCTGTATCGCGAATCAGGCTTTCATCATAAAAAAGCGGTGTAAAATACGTAAGCGCCATAATTAAAACGCCATACAGATGCATTATATCCCGAAAAAACACCACGCAAGTGGCCAAAATAAGGCCCACGCCTAAATTAAATAGCATTGCCAGCAAAAGCGGAACGGGGATAAACAAAATATTCCACGAAATGGTTAAATTGGTAGCAATGGCCACGATGACAAGCGCAATGCCGCAAAACAGCGTATTGACAAGGCTAAATAACACCTTTTCCAGCGGAAAAATGTATTTTGGCACATACACTTTTTTGATTAGCGGCGCGGCGCCAAGCACGCTGGACATCGCCGTTTGCGTGCCCTCAGAAAAGAACTGGAAAATCAAGTTGCCCGCGATTAGATAAACCGCAAAATTTTCAATCGTGTTTTTGAAAATTGTGTTAAACACGATAAACTGCACAAGCATCATTAAAAGCGGGTTAAGCACACTCCAGATAAGGCCCAGCGCGCTGCGGCGATATTTTACTTTTAAATCGCGTTCTATCAAATTTAAAAGCAGATATCGATATTTTGCAAAAACCTTTAATTGCTCCAATATTACACATCCATCCAACTGTATTCGGTTCTATCATTATAGCATGTGCCAAAGGTAAGTTCAATATAAATCCAATTTGCAAGCGAGGTATCCGATTTGCGATGAAATATCTGATTTGCGGCGAGGAATCTGATTTGCAAGCGTGAGATATCCGCCCGCGATAAAAAACCGAGGCCGAAGATTCACCTTCGGCCTCTAATCGAACCTCTAAATTCTAACCTCTGGCCTCTAACCGTTATCGTTTTTTAAAGGCCGCGCTCATTTGGCTTTCAAAAGCCTTCAGTGCCGCGTCTATGGTTTTGCGCATGGTTTCCTCCGCCTTGCTTTTCTGTGCGGCATAGCTTTCCTCTTCCTGCAAGGCAGCAGCTTGATTAGCCTGCTGTAAGCTGCCAATCTTTTGCGCCGCGCGCGCTTGCTCGGCAGCGCGGTCTTTTTGATAGCCGCTTTGCAGGCGCATTTCGCCCGAAAGGCTTGCGCCGCCCGAAATGCCCATTGCCGATTGCTTTTGCGGCAAATCGCGCTTGGCAAGCTCTTTTTCAATATAGGCATGGCGCAGATTTTCGGCAGAGGCGGATTGCTCGGCGTTCACCGATTGCTGATAGTCCGCTTCGCGCCGCGCCTTTGTGGCGGCAATGGCATCGGATAAAAGCCTGATTTCTTCATCGCGCTTTTGTTCCGCCTCTTGCCTGCGGATGGCAAGGCCTTCACTGTATGCGCTGAGTAGCGCTTCATAATTGATAGCGGGCTTTGCCGCCGTAGTGCCATTGTCGGCAGGCTTTGTGGCCACTGCTTGCTGCGCTTGCAGCGATTTTTCTGTGCCTTGATGATAGTATTCGGCTGGTTTCACGCTTTGCTGCATCAGGGCGCGCGCCTGCGATTCGGTGATGCGTGGCGAATTTGCAATATCCCAGGGGGTTTTTGTGCTGCCGTAAGGGGAAGACATTTGTTTTGCCATTTTGTTCATCCTTTCGTTTACGCCTTTGTAAAAAAGGCGATAATCTGTTTATTTTGATAGTTCTTCTGCGCTTTTATCTAGCGCAATCACGGGGGTGCTGTCCTCGGCCTTTTCCGTGATAAGTGCTTTGCCATATGCACGATTGAGCACCTCTTTGGCCACATCCACGCGCAGCGCGCGCGGCAGGCTGCCGTCTAAAAGCACCTCGGTTAGCACCTCCACTGCCTGCGGGCACGCCGCCTCTAAAAGGCGCTGTGTTTTGCTGCGGCCTGTGGCAGATTTGGCGCCGGTTGTTGGTTTCATTGCGGGTATCCCTCCTTTCTTTTCAATCGCAGTGGCCGCCGTGCACTGCCGCTGCGTGCGCTTTTATTTAAAATTGCCGTTTTCGGTATATTCCAGCGCCACCTCGGTGATACCAAAAGGCTCTGCTTGCGCGTTTCCCAGCCGAAAGCAGGCTTTGTCGGCCTTTTTTAGGCGAACGCGTGTGCCAATGGTGCGCGGTGTTGTATCGCAGCGAAACGTCAGCTTTGAAAACACCAAATTGGAAAACGAGAGATAACCCGCTTTGGCCTTATCGTTCAAAAGCGTTTGCCATACGCCCTTGCAGCGCGCGCTGACGCACACGCCCGTGACAGGCGCTGCGGCAAGACGCACGGCAAGATACGCAAAGGCCTTGTTTTTATAAAATGTTGCACCGCCAAAATCCGGTAAATCCCAATGTGCGTTTACGGGCGTGTCGTTATCGCAATAATCGTTTGGCAAAAGCGTATGCGCACAAAAACGGCATACCGCCCCTGCCTGTGTGCCAAAAAACAATCTGTCGTCTTGCTGCCAAAGCACGGTTGCCGCGCAGTTTTCGCGGTAATAGCCTTCATATTGGCGGGCTGACCACGGCATACCCTGTGCGCGCGGCGTGGGCTGTAACCCGTCTAAAAACCAAAGCTTGCCGCCCATCGCAAGCACGTAAAAATCTTGCCAGTGCGCCGCATAAGCGCCCGCTTGCAATGCCGCAAGCATGCCGCCGTTTAAATAAAAGCTGCGGCATTGTGCATAGCGCGAGCCATCGGTTTCGGTGCGCGTTACCGCCATAACGCCTTGTTTTGATAGATACAGCGGCTCGCCCTCCAGCATGCCAAGCGATGCCGCTGCCACAAGCCCCGGCCCTGCCAGCGATGCTGTGATGGGAAACGCCGCTTGCCCGTCAATTAAATTGCCTGCGCGCAAAATCAGGTTGCCTTGCTCATAGGGGGTGTTTTTATGGGCAATTAAATAGCCGTCTAACAGGCTGTAGCCCTCGATGGCCTCCTTGCCGCCCAGCACGCAATACGAATGATCGCCAAAATAGGTGGCATCGTTTTGCGCGCTATAATAATCCCGATTGGGATATTGGGCGCTGCCTGCGGCAAACACCCGATCCTCAACGCCGTTTACACCAAAGGCGCACACCGCGCGCGCGGTTAAAATGCGTGCGGCATAATCTGGCACCGTGTGCGCGGCGGTAATTTCCACATTTGGCTCGCCCGCTACGGGCGGCGCGCCGGGCGGGGCAACAAAATATATTTCGCCCGTTTGCCTGTTTACACTAAATGCGGTGCCCTCCACAGCGTCGCGCCATGTTTTATCGGCGTTTTGTATGCGCACCGTTACGGCCGCCGCATCCAGCGGCGTATGCGACAAATGATATACCTTTGCATCCGCCGTACCTACAAAGGTTTCGCAATATTTGGGCGTGAGCAAATTCAGCTCCTCGTATGCCCCGCCGCCGCCCTGCGGCGTGCCCGCAATCGTAACTTTTGGGATTTTGGCGCACTGGCTTACATTTTTGATAACGCCTGCGCTCCACACAAGATACTGTTGGCCGTCAAAAAGATACAAGCTTTCGCCCAAAAACACCGCACGGCTTTGCGCGTTTGCCATTTGGGTAAAACACGGCGCCGGCAGCGGCGCATCCCAGTTTGTAATATGATACAGCTTTGTGCCCGCGTGCAAAAGCGCCGTTTGATTGCCCAGCACAAAGCATCCGTGAATTGCGCCGTCTGCGGTAAAAAGGGTTTTATATCCCTGCATTTTGCGCACCTTGCCCGGCACGTCACGCAGCATATTGGGGGCACAGGGGCTGCGCGAAAGCGGCACCGAGGACGGGCTAT
>RRZT010257305.1_pt1 | contig 24686 bp, 25 predicted proteins | sample 2165551 | NCBI WGS metagenome assembly RRZT01 (sample SAMN10456910, study PRJNA506462) | wastewater metagenome | biome: wastewater; feature: sludge; material: wastewater sludge; isolation source: wastewater sludge with Escherichia coli K12::gfp cells carrying plasmid... | place: USA: Moscow, Idaho... | reverse complement strand
TTTATCATTCGTAAGCCAGACATCGACATGATTGACTTGTCTGATGCTATTGGTAACGGCACTACAGAGCTTGACCGTAAATTACAATCCGTCTGGTATCAGTTAGCTAGTCGCCACAATGAAGGCGTCATAATACTCTTATCTCAGGCAGAGTATGAGCTAGTACCTAGTTATATCAGAGACAAACTCAAATTCGTAATGAATTCGGAGATGATGAATCTCCGTAATAGTAGAGAAGCATTCATTAACGAACTTGGCTATGATGATTTCATTGATGTACAAACTCGAGACTTTGCGTCAATGTATAGACAATATCCTATGTTTGCTAAGATGTTACTGGATACTATAGATAAAGTTAGCAATGACAACGGTCAGGCAGATTTTAGTAAAGTGTCTGATGAAGACTTTTTCGGTATGATTGAATATTATTATTATGAGCTAGAGGATTAGAAGTTAATTTTATGGCGAGCTTTATTTTTATAATTGCCGTAATTATCGCGGCGCTTTTTAAGATTTACGTTGAAAGAAGGTGAACACAATTCTGGAACGATGATTTAAAAAATAAAACCGATCGATTTAGAAAATAAATTGTACCGGGTTCCAGATTATGATATAATAGCCTTAAACAAACTTACTGAACAAGGTGACAAATGACAGAGTTCAATCTTAAGCATGGTGATTTGGAAATGACAGAGTTCAATCTTAAGCATGGTGATTTGGTTTATTATCCGGTAGTATCAAACTCTCCCATTCGTGTAGATGAGTATGATACATACACAATAGGCCGAGCATATCCTATTAATATACCGTCAAGCGTAAAGGGTGAACATTCGTTTACGCGTGACGGCAAAATGTATACATGTGATAAAAATCCAGCTATCTTTCCCGCTACTCAAGAATGGTATGAAAAGTTAGTCCGTGTTTATCCAAATCTTGAAGTACCACCACCACCTAAGAAATCATCTATGGATGTCATCAAGGCAATGTTAGATGATGGATATTATAGAATTCCGTGTTACGTGAGCGTTATTAACGAAGAACCAAATGATGAAATGTGCATAGATTTATTATTCGATATTGACGATTCTGGTTCTAGCAGCACACCATGTCGTTGTGTTGGTGGCAAATGGAAATATGCACGCCCGTTTGACGTTAAAACTGGGAGAGTAATTGTTGATTATGTTGATGGTCAAGCTGTCCTAGAAGACTAATGACAAAAGGGAGCTTAAGCTCCCTTTTCTATGTATAACCCAGAATAGGAGAAGTTATCATGCATAAAATTATGTTAGAAGCCGTCATTGCAATATTAACGACTGCGATTGGTGTAGTGCTTTCCGCAATGCTTATTACTGCAATTAAAACGCAAGGCATTAGTAAAACATCGGCTCAAATGTATCATATCAATTTTTGTAATGACAAAGAACCAGGTAAAATTTACGTATGGGAAAATTACAAATATCACGACAAAAAGTTAGATGAATTTCAATCAAACAATAATGTTGAAATAATTTCGGTTACCCAAAATAATGATATTTTCTCATATCACGTCAAATGCATAAGCTAAATTAAGAGATAAAATTAAAAATGTCCTATGTATAGGAAACGGAAATAAAAGGGAGCACTAAGCTCCCTTTTATTTTATGATATTAAACTACACAAATTCCATACGGCTCACTTAATGTCCTAATAAATTCCTGGATATCCGATATTTCTTGAACACCATCATTGTAAATTGATTCTCCGTTTAATAACGTACCACCGGGTAAAGAAACGCCGCTGTATTTGCGCAAATTATTTCCATAAGTCTTCTTAGCATGAGCCGTAGCTAATTTCCTCAATTCATCGTCTTGCCAAATATTAAAGCCATTCTTATACAAAAATCCGTATACTTCTAAAATACACCAATCTCCAACATTAAAGTACTTTGACAAGTTATCAAAGATATACAACTCACCTTTATATGTCCTGTGGTCAAATGGAATATAGTTCCTTACCAGATTCTGAATGTCAGACAAATATTGCTTGGTCACGACATACGTCCCCATGGCGCCTGCACCGCCACCCGCCTTCATAGAGTCATATATTGCGTCTCTTGTCATTTCAAACTCATAAGACGCCCAACCTAAAGCCGCACCCGAACCCCTAGGGTCTAGAATATTCACAACAGAAAATACCGACTCGGGCAATGGTATCTTATTTGTATCAAGCGTCTCTTGTGTTATTTGTATCTTAAGATATGTTCTCTCTTGAGCTTCATGATGCCATTGCTGCCAATAATCAAGCGCGTCATCGATGGCATTTTCTAGTTGAGCTCGTGATATATTGACCTGTATGACTGGCTCACCCAGATCTTCTTTAATTCTTTGTATCAATTGTTCTCGTGTCTGTGGTATCATATTGTAAATGTTCCCATGTTGCCTAATATGTCTGATGATAATAATAAATCGAGCGGATGTCTGCCAGGTGTTTCTGATATGCGTGGGCCAGATTGCTCTGGAAGCGTTCCAGATGTGTATCTAGGTTGCTTGCTATGCATGACTATATCATGTATGTCAGGAGTCAATCTGGGCGATTCTGGCGCAACCGAGATATGCCCAGATGATGCTCTATTGAACCTAGCGATGACAGTTTTGGTATCAGATACTACTTTAATAATGGGTGAACCATTAGCGGCCGTATAAATTTCACTTAAACTAAATTCAGATTCTGTCATGAGGCCACTATTGCTAGAGCTCATTTTTGGTTCTGGTTTAACTGTCGGTGGTGGTACCTTTTGGCCATTTTCATCTTTTAGTTTTGATATCGGCGTATCTTGGCCGCCTGTACCATTTTTATTACTAGATTTAGGGGCGGTTTTGGTAGGAGCTTTAGGTGCAGTTGCGGATAGAGTGCCACTTGATGAACTAGAACCACTTACCGCAGGCAATCTATAGACATGATATCGACCACCCTTTGAGTAATTGACAGCAATACAAAAATTATTCTGTATAAAGTCAGAACATTGTTTACCGGAATCATTAATGGTAATAGAAATATGACCATGTTTATGATTAGGTACTCTATCCCAGACGATAACATCACCAGTTTTAAGGCCTGCAGGCGTCGAATAGCCTTTTTGCACACCAGAATAAACTAGCTTAAAGCCCATCGATGCCATGATACCATTACTATGGTACATGTAAGCAGAGCCATGGTCTTTACCTGAACGATTATAGAATCCAGCAGAGTTTAATGCCTGTCTAACGTATGCCGCACATCGACCCTGAGACTTTTTATGGGCATGAGCTATTACGTACTTAACATATTTCACGATTCTAGGGTCATTAGATGCACCAGCACTTGTTGAGCCTGATGATTGAGCTCCACTACTATCAGAACCTGAAGTGTTGCCAGACGCTTGCACTGATGACTCCTCGACTCTCTTTGTCACGGTTCGTGTTCTAACTCCACCTTCTGTAATAGTTTCGTACTCATCTTCTGTCGTTTTGTTGTTCTGGCGTATTGTACCGGCTACATCTAATATTTTATCCGCAACTATTATTGGTATCGGTTTAATAGCGAGTGTCGATTTTAATCTAGAGAATATCGTTACGGTTGTTGCAAGTATAGATGATTGGGTTACTTCTGATTCTTCTGAGACAGAAGATGCTCCGGTAAACTGGCGTATAAAACTACCATATTTTTGTGCGACAAAGTTAATAAATCCTGTAGCAAGGCCGGTTACCGGATTAACAATATCTTTAAGCTGTATCCATTTGAACAAGTCTCTAATATATGTCGAAGCAGAATCCCAGAAGTTTTTATAAAATGATTCTATTCTGTATCTTAACTTGTCTATTATTACCGTAGATGATTTACCAAATAATAAATTCAAGATACCAAATGGCGTTGTTGCTATAGCAAACTGTGTAATAGTTGATATCGTGTCTAGTGTCTTAGGAAACTGGATACTTATTGCTTCTGTAATGGCTTCAACGCCGGATTTGGCACCATAGATTCTGTCTAGAGCTTCTTGAACTAAAGATGATTCATCTGATTGCTCTTCTTCGGCTCTATCAGGTTCTTTTTGAGAATCTATTTCTGGAAATTCTGGTGCCACAAATGATGTTAGTTCTTTGATACTATTTGTGCTGCGTTCTATTAGAGTTAAAACATTTGATTCGGATTTAAAATAATGAGTAATATCACCAAGAAACGGAAAACTATATCCTTTGAGTTGTTTGAATACTAGAGCAGAACCTAAGATAGCAGCAAGTACATTGACAGATAGGCCAATATTGGATTTTGCTCGTTCTTGTTTGACTTCTTTGACGAGGTCAATATTGGATCCTTTAGCTGCTTCTATAGATGAATGTAGGTTATTCAGAATCGTATTAACAAGTTCGGCTTCTTTTATTCTATAGATGAATATGTTTTGCTCTATTGGTTTATATGCCAAAACATAGTTAGCCAGAGACATTTCTATTCGGTTTTCTGGTACCGCCGCCACCGCCACCGCCGCAGTACGAGCTGCTATTAGTCTAGACAGCTTACTTGTTGTCGTTTGGATGTCTTTCACGTGTAAAATACCGATTCTGATACTAGACTAATAGATGGAGATAATAGTCGTGGAGATTGTACTTGAGCAGAAGTTGTTTCTATTGTTGCTCCGCCTGAGAATACCGAGTTTAATTGTGGTGGCACAAATGGCGGAGTGTATTTAGATTCTTTTGCTGCTGCATGTTGAGACGCCACTTGGCCAAAGTCAGATACTAAACCTTTAACCATAGATGAACCACCGTCGGCGGTACCACCGCCACCATAACCGAGTTCACCTTTCGTTGGAGCTCTAGAGTAACCATTTTTGCCCATGACAGTTTTGCCGGTAAATTTAAGATGTTTTACCGGATTATCTCTGACTCCGTTTTTGGCAATTTCAAAGTGAAGATGTGGCCCTGAGCTGACGCCAGTATTACCAGACTCTGCAATCTTTTGGCCACCTTGAACCTTTTGACCGGCTTTGACTCCATATTTGTCTAAGTGGCCATAGAGAGTAGTAACACCATTGCCGTGGTCAAGTTGAATTGCATTTCCGTAGCCACCGACCTGGGTCGCATATTTCACGGTACCAGATTTGGCAGCAAATACCGGAGAGCCGATTGGTGCTCCGATATCAACACCATTATGCATCATCATCGTTTTATGTTTCGGGTGGAATCTCATGCCAAATGCAGACGATAGGCTTTTCGACTTCATCGGGAAATGTGTTACTAAACCACTGGTGGTACCAGAAGCAGAATCTCCTTTAGGTCCGCCCGTAAAAAAATCTGTGACCGTATCAAGAGCAGATTTGCCCGCATCTATAACAGAACCAGCAACAGAACTAACGCCTTCGGTAACAGCCTTAATCGGAGAACTGTTAGCGATAGATGACACTGCTCCGGATACGGCTCCAGCAATACTACTTCCTATGCTAGATGAACCAGAAGTCGACACTTGACCGCCAGAACTATCCAGAACAGCTTCTTCGGCTTCGTCTGCAGGTTCTGGGCCCTTCGTAATAGATGTTATGGCTTCCTTTAAGGCACCAGAAGAACCTGCGGCTTTACTGACGTCTACGGCGTCTGCCTTTTTACCATCAGAAAATGGATTTAGTTTCTCTAATAGGCCGGTGATTTTACTCTTGATATAATCATAACCTTTAGTAAAGAAACTTAGCGCGGATGTCTTCAACCATTTCATCAAATCTGTTGCAACATCTCCATTGTTAATGCCTAGTAATATATCGGCCAGGTCTCTATATTTGCCGCCGGTTATTTTTGAAATAACGTTGTCTAATTTCTCGGATAGATTAAAGAACGTTGCAAGTTTATATGAACCATAACCTACGGCGGTCGCTAATAAACCAATACCTGCAGCAACTGCAGCAGTTCCACCAACGACAGTAGCAACGGCTCCGATGCCAAGTCTTGCAACTATTTGAGTACCTAATCTACTAGAGACGGCCCCAGTAATTCTTGGTAAAGCTCTGGCTACAAAAGACTTTGTTTTATTGACAATTTTCCATTTGCCACCTTTACCTCTATTGGATATCCAATCCCAGATTGTTTCGCCGGCACTCTTAGCAAACTTGGCTCCGGTGATACCTAATCTTATAGCAAGAGAAGTTATCCATTTGGTAATTTTACCAATAGATTTGATAACTGGTCCGGCCAACAAATTAAACACTTTGCCAATGATAGTTGCGCCTAGACCCAGAGCCCCTAGAAGTCCGCTAGAGCCACCATTTTTAAATCTCTCTAACGGGTCAGCAACAGCATCCGTCTTATTTGCCGTCACGTTAGAGTCAATAGATTTACGTAGAGAATTGGTCGTTGATAGAATAGAAACCAACAAACGTCTATTGTTTCTAATGGCAGTAAAGTCTACATTGATATTTCTTTTAGTTTGTTTACCAATGAGCGTAATGCTTTTTAGAAAACTATTATCGGATTCTAATGACTTTGTTTGTTGCTTGAGTTCTGCGGACCTAGTTACGAGAATTTTATTCGTTAATAGTTTTAATCTTGATACTTTGTTACTCATAGCATTCTCGCGGACAGAGTCATTTTAAGGATATTGGGTGAATTTAAACGTGCAGGTAGTATATCGGCAGTTTCTGAGTATTCTGTTGTTCCTGTAATATTGAATGACTGATTACGTTCTGGCGTTTTAAAAGCAATATGTTCTTGTACCGGATTAGGTTTTGTAACATCTCTAAAATTAGCCAGAGATGTTGGCAGTTTTGCCACTTCGACTGTAGGAATCGGTTCATCTAATCTAGAGATAGTAACAGACGATGAGCCACCTGCGGCGGTACCACCAGTGATACGATTTAGATTAGCTTCACGACGCATCGATTCTTTTATCCAGAATTCGGTAAATTCTCGGTCGTTCATTACTCCATCACCGGATTTTTTGCCACCGTTGCCCGTTCTAGCCCCTGTTGAGCCGGTCATAGTATTATTGCCGGCTTTCCAGTTCTTAAGAATTCTGACGCCACCGCTTGGGCCTTGTTGATGGGTCATGTATAGTGTCACAACAGTTACGGGCAGTCCTGCTTTTTTTAGTGCCGGAATACAATCAGAAAACCAGTAAGCTTTTGCCATTCTTAGGTTATCATGTGGATTAAATCGATTGCCTTTATTAAACATGGCATAGTTACGATTTAACTGGAATAATCCTTCAAATGTACCATTATCCGCAGTGGCCTTACCCATAGACTCGATTGCAATGAATGTTCTGAGCCATTGGTCTTTTGAAGTCCATCTGCCTTTGGATTCATAGATTGTTGCATTTCTAATCATCTCATCTGTAACAGGCGTCATTGCGCCTGCAGTTGACCCAGGCGATAAGGAGCCATCTGCCATAGGTTTACTCGCCTGAGATGCTCCGGCTGAATCTGGCGCAACTGGAGCGATTCTGGCGCTTGTTTCTTCTGTACTTGTACTATTATCACCCGAAGAGCTAGGCTTCCCAGTAAGTGGCACTGCCCTAGTCGTACCGCCATACTGAGCATTCATATACTGAGTTTCTGACGCAGATGATTTGCCGGCAAATATAACAGAGTTTAGAACGCCTCGACTTTTATCAAATAGCCATTTTGCAACAGAAAATGCAAATTTACCTGTAGTAATATCAGCAAAGATATTAAAGGGGTTCGAGATAAGACCGCCGAAAATTCCAGAAACGGCAGTCTTGACCTTCGAACCAAGAGAGATAAGCCTTTCTAAAGATTCATCAGATAAACCTAGACCTGAACCTATACCGGCAATAATATCTTCTGTCGTAATAGATTTAAGTTTATCTGCTGTAGGTTTAATATGCTCCAATGGAGATTTGAATACTGTTACTATTTCTTTTATGGTTTCTGTACCATTATCAATAGTCTGGGTAATTCTTTCTGGAATTTGTTTGATTCGTTTAAATGGCGCCAAGAATTCTGAGATAATATCGATACCAGATAATATCTTATCTTTGAACAAATAACCTAGGATAGCCCCAGCTGCAAGAAGTGAGCCAGTTATTGATGATGACTTCTTGAATCTTGCTAACGGGTCTTCTATTTTGATAATATCGTTCTTAGATGATTGTAATGATGTTACAGATTTGAGCACGGCTTTATTAAGGCGTGAATTAGCATCCGATACAAATTTAATATCGGATGATAATTGGGGCCGCGACAATCTCTGTAATTTATTCATTCTTTATTAGCTGCTTCTACCATGCCGTTCCATAGTTCTAGGTAAATGTCACGTTCGAATGGCATCAGGTCATTTATTTCTGTGAGTGTTAGTACTTTATGAAACATCAGGTCGGTATGATGTTTATAATGATTATAGAGAGAATGTTCACCGACCGTTAGACTAAAAAATTAAGGAGTCCGGTTTGTTCTGCCTTGAATGTTTTCTTACAAACTTTACATTTAACTTGTAAATCTGCAACGCATCGAGCGGTGTTCAAGAAATATTGTCTGAGATTTTCAAGGTCTTTAGGTTGAAAGCTAGAATAAAACTCGGTAAACTCTTCTAAGGTAAACTCGGTTTTGTCGATGACTTCTATTACTTCCGGGTCGTCTTCACTCGGAGAAATAACCGCATCTAAGAGCTCGAAGATAATTGGCACGACATCTAGGTCTTTATCAGTAATATCGACATCTAGAGTCTTAAAACCAATTTGGAATTTGATGTCATCAACAATATCAATGATTCTAGAATTATCAGAGCCTTTTGCTGCAACAGATAGTTTGTCCATTTCTTCTAGGCCTACTACTTTAACAGAAGTATCGATGTTTAGTACGCCAGTGAGTTGTTTGGGGCAATTTGTATCAAATAGTTCTAAATCTTTATCTTTGAATCCGCACATATTATAATCAACTTCGTAATTAAACTGAAGCTCATTACTCATAGACGCCGAATAGATTTTAAGATATAGAAAATCGACATCTGCCGGATGTAGGTGCTTAATATCAACATTAGAACAATTTTCTAGAACCTGTTTGATTGCCGTATATTTGTCGGATACGGATTCGGATAAGCCTGCTAGGTCTAGGATTCTTTCTTCTTTAACCGTATAAGGTCTATATTCGATAGTTTCTTTTGATACCGGTAGTGTTACCGTATATTTTGGTAAATCTCGTTTAGGTAGTCTCATTGTGTTGTGTTTCCTGGAATTTTATATTTTGTTAGACGGTGCCTGAACTCCGGTTTGGTTCCAACTAGAAGTATCAATCACGACATTTTCATATTTGGTTGTATCTATGGCATTAAGGTTGCTACCTTTTCTTTCTGTGTCTGTAATATATGGTTCACCCCATTCGTTACGTAAGATTTGATTTTTAGCCGGGAACGGTTGGTCAGTTTGTGGCGTCGGCTGTTTTGTCGGAGTAGGTTCTTGCTTAGGCTGCGGCTTGGGTCCGGGCTTAGTTGATACAGGGCCATCATCGGTATCAATAGAACAATCGTCTTTTGCGACTGGATACCAAAATGATTCCCAGCGATGATATAATATTTCTGCACCCACGGTGATAGTGGAATTGGTAGCATCCCAGGACACCGACGAATGGGTAATAGATGAAGGCCATGCATCGTATAGAGTCCATCTTGCCATTTTCTTACCATCTCTAGAAAACATAACAATATTGATTTCTGGCATAATAATATCATCATAATATTCGTTGATATAGTTATTATGATAACCTTCACACAGCTCGGACCATGCATCGAAGAATGCTCTAATATTAAATCGTGGAGTCTCGACAAAGTCTAATTGAATAGGAGCAAAAGTAGAACCTTGTGGCATTTGCCTATTAGGCCCCATGAAACCGCCACGGTTCATCGGAGCAATTTGTTTTGCTGGTATATCCGCATGATGACACCTAAATCTCATATTACGAAAAGATTCATCCGCTAGATTCTTTTGGATACTTTTACTTTCTTTATTAAATGCGGCTTCGAATACTCTAGGTAAATCCATAAACTGAACTTCGAAATAATTAGACGGAGCAATACCATATTCTTGCTTTGCTCCGGAGAAAGCAGACCTAAATTTTGATACGCTGAATGGCATGTTATTTTTTTCTCGTAATATTATGTTTAGATTTAGAACCTGCTAGGCCTTGAGACGCTTTAACAAATCTGGCTAACGGTAAGTATATTGCAATTTCCCAGTGGTCTCTAGAAAAGATATGAACCTTAGAACGCATTCTAGAATATAAGTAATTTTTATAACACGGAGCATAATAGGGAGATTGCGCCAGATAGTGCATATAACCTAAAATAGATTTATCATGCTTGAATATTAAATCCATCAAATGAGCTCGGTCTACAGGTTTCAGGTAATGTAAGTTTAATCCGGAAAATCCTGTTTTGGTTGCCGTTATAGGAATTATCAGTGGAGTTTTATCATAATAAGGCAACTTGTCTTTATATTTCGGGTCGTAATTGAAACAGATAATTTCTCCTGGGACTATGCCACGCTTAGAGTTAACAATATTGGTTTCATTTACTTCCGTGAGAGCATTTAGTGTATTGATGGATGTTAGGTTTTTATAGGTATATTGCCTGAAGAATTTAATGGATTCCTTAGAGCGCATTTCTATTTGTTTTCGTGTTGCTTCTCTAATAGCTTCAGAGAATCTGCCGGTTAGTTTAGTAGCCATAATTGCGTGTTTTGTAAATACAAATATTTATGCTTTAGATTGATAGGTAGACAATATCATGGCACAGTCGTATAAAGGAAAGTTTATCCCAAAGAACCAAGACAAATATATTGGCGACCCGTCTAATATTGTCTGGAGAAGTACGTGGGAACGGTCATGCTTCAGATGGTGCGATTCTAATCCGGATGTCGTCAAATGGAGTTCAGAGGAAACAGTGATACCGTATATTTCTCCGGTAGATGGTAAGCGTCATCGATATTTTATAGATTTGAAAATAGAATTCAAAGGTGGCAAGGTGCTACTTATTGAAATTAAACCTAAGTACCAGACGGTTGCACCTAATCCTGAGAAATTCAAGAAGCATAAAAAAGCCCAAGAACGATTGCTAACTGAAGCAACAACTTGGGCAGTGAACGATGCTAAATGGAAAGCAGCAAAAAAGTATGCAGACAACTTTGGCTATAAGTTTTGTATTTTTACAGAAGATACTCTACATGATATGGGCATTCATATCAACCGAGGTAAACATACTAAACTTAAAAAGTCTCAATGATATGTCGGCTTATAGTACTTATCCAGATTTGCAGAAAAAAATTGTGCGACAGTCATGGCTTTCTTAATGTCTCTGTCTTCTAAGAAGTTCACAGTAAACGAATTATCGACATAGTCAAACTTATATGAGCCGGGCAAAATATCCTTAGAAATATCACTATCGTACAATAGTTCGTTTTTTAAAAAAGTATCAAATGAATTCAGGGCAGTTTCTGTAAAGCCCAACATTTCAAATTTAATAAGCGTATCTTTTTTCTTTTTGAATAATCCAAACATGGCAAAAATCCGTAACAGTAACTAGTTTATTTTATCTAGTGGCACCGTTACGGATTTTTGTGTTTTTATGCTTCTACAATCTGCACTATCATATCTGTATCAGATGGCGTTATTGAATCAATAGAAGAGCCGATATCGATTTTATATTGTTGCCGCGTTTTAACAAATTCAATAGCTTCTGATAGTGGTAGTTCTAGAGGTAGTACCGCCGACTCTGGAACGAGGTCAGTATCAAGAATAGTTATGCCTTTGGGTAACAATGCCAGTCCGACTGGCATGCCATCTAGTTTGTATTTTACCAAAGGCTGACTGGGCGGTAGTACCACCATAAAACCTAGTTTGCCTAAAGATTTGTTTAAAGTAGAAACACCTTCGCCAATATTTTCAGTGATTAAGTCATGCAAGTCAATATTGACTTTAGGAATATCGTTAGCATTAGAACCTTTAGCCATATCGATAATAGCACCAACAGTTAGGCTCAAGGTATATTCAAATCGCTTCAGGTTGCTCATGGTCGTCTCCTTAGATGAACCAGATGGAAAATATTATGGATGTTACCAAGAGCGCAACGAGCGCGCTCAGGATTAAATGTGTCATAGTGTACAGCTTTCGCATTCTTCATCATCTCCTAGATTAACTTCTTCAGAAATTTCTTCGTTGATATAATATCTTGATTTTTGGTTATACTTGATTGCTGTAAAGAAGTCTTTTAAAAGCTCGGTTACAGGAATTTTAGTATCGCCAGTAATTCGTTTAAAATCATCACAAGACATGCCCTGGTCAGTAAATTTCTGGATAATGGCATAGGCCTTATTGAGTTCGGTCGTAGGAATATCATAAGCAATCTGGTAATGCTTAGCTAAACGTTCAGAATCTGGAGCAATATAGTACGTAACTTCAGAATCATTGGTTTTAGTTAGAGCAATACGCCTGATTGGATAAACTCCGTTTGTGGTTCCTGCCGAAACAGAAGAAGATTCGCTCGGAAGCTGCGTGCACAATATAGAGTTATGAATGCCGCCATTCGCTTTAATATTTTCCGATAAACCGTGCCAATCGTATTGATAATCAACCGTGACCAAACCATCTACTTCTTTGCAGTATGTATCAATCGGACTCCAACCTTCTGGCCATTTAGTCTTATGAATCCATTTGGCGTTACCGTATTCTTTACTCATTTCTAGAGAAGCATTGACTAGGTGCCAATAATGTCGTTCTGCAATCTTATGGATTTCATTACGACCGTGTTCAGACGTATAATCCGTTTTTAATTTTGCTAGGTAATGAGCCAGACCAATCATAGCAACACCTGCAGAATTTCTAGCTTTTGTCGTATATGCAATCTGACTAAATGGATAATCCGACTCGTGAATGGCGGTATGAATCATCAATAACGCATAATAAGCGGCTTCTCTATAATGTTCTTCTGATTTAACATTAGAAACAACAATACCTGCCAGAGAACACATTGCAGTTTCACCTAGTTGTTCACCTTGAGCATAGAGTTCATCTAGTTGCTCTTCTCCGTAATACAATTCTGGAATATCATTATACGGGAACGTCGGTTGCTGGATTTCTTGACAGTTGCCAACTAAAATATCATTAGCGATAAACGTATGAAAATCATCTACGGTAATATCATAAACGGGCACAGCTTCTTCTAAAACAACTTTTGTAATTTTAGGATTAGCTTGATTACCATTAACATCGATTAAAATATCGGTTTCTGTTAATTCTTTAGCAGAGATTTTACCGCGATTTAAAGTTACTATATCATGATGAGCTGTGCATCTAACACCATTATCTCCTAGAGTAACATCATATAAAATTTTAGCAAATCCCATTAAAGCTGAGTCAGTAATAGTTTTCCAATGATGATTACCCGAAATATCAATAGTTAAAATCTCATAGTTAAAATCATTATGGTCAAAGATATTATTCAACTCTTCTAGCGTAATTTTAATTTCTTCTTTAGTAACTTTATTACGAATTGTCACTAGAGTATCTGCAACAAGGCATAAATTCGAGTGTTTAATCGGTTCTTTAAACGGAGTATGTTCATTAACAGCAGTAGCATAATGCCAATAATGTCTACCGGTATCAATAGAAGCCATCAGAGCTCGAGCAAGAATATCTCGGGCATTGACCATAGAATGATAACGTTTTTCTTTAACTGCCTTATTATAAATTACTGCAAACTCTTCTGTCGGGACATGCATATTGTCATATATTTCAGGAGCATCTTTCATAGAGAATAGAGCAACTTCTTCGTTTTTAGCCGCCTTTTGAGCAAAGAACTTATTGAATGTCATCGAATAGTCCGCGCCACGGATTTGTTCTTCTTGCGGAGTCAAAGGATTTTTTAACTTCTGGATAGCAGCAATTTCCGGGTCATAGCAAGAATATGTTAGCGTAATAGCTCCGCCACGACCGTTTTGAAGATTTGCTTTGACAGCAGCAACGGCAGAACGGTAATACGGTAATTTGCCCTGATGTTGGATAATGCCACCACGAACTTCATCATTAACAGAACGAGATTGGATATAACCACCGATACCTGCAGATGAATAAGTCATGGCATAAGCAATTACGTCTCCGGTGTGTAGTGATTTGACTTCGTCCTTAGTCGTGTACAAGCAACACGAAGCAAATGCGTTCTTAGAAGTGCCAGAGTTAGTGAAATACGGAGTCGGCACATTGATAACATTATCCGAATAAAGCTCATAGAATTTTTTAATATGTTTCATTCTATTCGATTTATTCATTGCCATGCGCATTGCGATTCGCATATAGACAAATTGCGGAGTTTCGTAAAGTTTGCCAGTTGAACGATTCTGCAAAGAGTATTTTTTGATGATTCTATCGATAGCGTAATGAGCATAGGTAAGGTCTTTAGAATGTTCTAAAACGGCATTCAATTCTGCGTACTCGGATTCGCTGAAGGCGCCCATGAATGATTTATCGATAATACCATCACTAACCATTTCTTGATGTAAATCGCGCAAACTGGGATGCGTATCGGCACTATAAATGTCTTTGACCAATTTGGCTACGTAAAGTCTACCGGCCATTCGGTTATACGACCACGCACGTTTATTAAGACAAACATCGATAAGAGCATCTTGCAACATAACCGAACTGCATTTTGTAGGTAGAGTTGAAACAGCATTCAGAACGACATCTGCCCAGTTGACATGCTTACCTAGATGTTCTGCTGCCCAGATACCCCACCCATTTACTTTCTCGGCAGCAAATGCTTCAGTTGTGCCATCACGTTTAATAATTTCTTTAATCATATCTTTTTCCATTTAAGTAAGTTAAGTTTAGCTCTTGCGCCAGAAGCATTATGGGTCAAAATATATTCTTCGATAAAATCTGACTTAAGGCCAGATAATACCATATCGTTAATGTCTTTGGCAGAGCTATTCAGTTTTGACCAGTCAACAACTCTAAAACCGTTATCAATTTCTACTTCAAATCGTTTCACGGTATCTTTATGTCGAGGTTCATTATCTAGAGCGATAATTAGATTTTCTTTTTGTTGTTGAGTAAAAGATTGCAAAACCGATGATGAACCACCATTTAGTGCTATGGCATTATCTAGGAACAAAGAATCAATTGCTCCTTCTAGGACAATAACGGGTCTGCTCCAATCAATCCCATCGAACCCAAAGATTTTGTTATCATCAGAGAGCATATATGTAGCATATCTTAGTTTTGTTGGATTATCTGGTAAAGAACGCCCCTGAATGCCTTTGATATTACCGTCTTTGTCTCTAATAACAATAACAAGCCTTTCATCTTCCGGTAAACTATGGTTTTCGTACTTGCCGTGTTCGTCGACATCATGAACAAGCTTACCAATATTAGGTGTATAATAAAGTCTACGGTACCAAGAAGATTTAGGGATTTGCCTAGACTTAACGTAGGCTACAGCTTTATCTGAGCTCTTTAGGGGCAACAGATACTCAGAGCCAGTCGTTGCGTCTAGATTTGTTAACACTTCTTTAGTCTTATCCGACAGAGAAAAATCATTTTTCTCATGATTTTTCTCTATAAATGTTTTAATTTTGTATTGCTTATACTCTTCGGGGAAATATTCTTTGGCATAACTTACCAGTGATAAAGCTATGCCACAGTTATGACACTTAAAAAAATATTTCTGGTCTTGCTTCGAGTAAATGAAAAATCCTCTAGATTTTGACATTGATTTTTTAGAGTCGCCGCAGATGTTACAGCGAAAGCGATACGACCTGTTGCCATTAACAGGCTTGAATCTATCCAGCCTGTGGCCGATAGAATGGATTAGGCCTAGTTCATCAATCATGGTTCTTCCAGTTCACTTCTCTTATCTCAATTTTGTTTTTGCATATTCTACTAACCGTTGTCTGCCCTTTAATGTACGTTTAATCTCATTACGTTTAACGCCGTATTTCTGCAATAATTCTGGAATAATGCCCCTATCGTGTTTATGAAATAGGACGCCATTAGAACATAGAGCTAAATCATTATCTCTGGCAAATTTTTGTGCGACTCTAAATTTATCGGTTCGGTTAGTTACATCATACGGGCGCAAATCAAGTTTAGTACCTTCGTAAATTGTTTCTGGGGAAATGTTATTTTGGATAATGGTTGATGGGTATAGGCTAGCCACATCAAATGTTACCAAAAATTCATATTTCCCGGTCAAGGGTTCTTTAACGAACGCTCCTTCATATTCTCGTTGTTCAGCATCAACAAAACTTGGTAATTCGATGTCCTTATCATGTAGTGCAGAATATAGAATATTGTCCCATAGCCTTGTAACAGACATAATATCATTAAAATTACAGAGTGATTCATAAGCCATCTCGTATGCTACATCTAGGAATCCGCAAACTCTGTCAAGTTCTTTTACGCGAATAACGTCGATGATATTGTATAAAGTAAATTCTCGACCAAATTTAGTTTTGTAAAACTGCCTAAATGAACCTTCGTATTCTAGTTTACCTACACCTAGCTCTATTTGACAAATTGTCTCTAACTTAAAATTTGGGCGATTTTCTAGTTCAAACTTCTTATAGACATGCAAATAATCTAAGCAAGAAATACCTTTGATATTGACCAGCTTGATAGAGTTACCAAAATCGTCCCTGGTGTTCCTGGTCGTCACGATACCGAAAGGCGATAGATTGCCAATCTGCTCTTCTGTGAAGTGTTTAGACATCCTGGAGTGAATATAGGGTATGTCAAAGGTTTCAATGTTCCAGCCAGTAATAATATCAGGGAACTCTTTCTGGATTAGTTTTACCCAGGCATTCAATAAGTCTCTTTCTGATTTGAATTCTTGTACGAATAATTTAAGATGGCCATACCCGCGAGCATTTAATTGGGATTGTTGCCAGGCAGTATCAACAGATTCTAAAGCATAGACATAAATTTTATCATCGATAATAGATGTTATCAGGTTAATTTCATGCTCTGGTACAAAGACATTCGGAAAAGAATTAACACATTTTCTACCGTGGTCAGTATCATCAGAAACATAAGTTTCAATATCAAAATAGAGCACTTTAATCTTTGGTGGCACCGGTTTAGAGTGACCAAATAACTCTTTAATTTTGATATTCTCGAACTTAGGATAACCATAGATTTCTTTGAACTCTTTATTTTGTTCAATAAAATTAGTGGCATCCTTTGCCGTTTTGAATTTATGTTCCTTTAGGTTTCGTTTGCCAAATAAAGATTTTTTACCGGAGTTTGCATTGTCATCTATCGTATACAAAGAAATATCATTTAGTAGGTAATTATCAATGAAGGGGACATAATTACCCGGCTGTTCTTCTGTATATCCACGAATATAGACTTTATTACCCCACTTAAAGTAATTAGTATAAAAACGATTCATATATCTCTATAGTCCTGATAGTTGTTCTAGGAATTTAAAATGTCTATCGTAGACGTGCAAAGAGCCAATGTTATACGTGATATCACCTAGGTTCAGGTCAGGATATGTCTTTAATAGGTCATTATAAAGTTTATTATGAACAAACTTATGCCAGGCTACATCATTATTATATCCAAAGACGGCGTCACAGCTTCGCTGATAGGCCAAATAAATGAGCTCATTATCTCGGATAAAATGATGAGTATAGTTTGTGCACATAAAATCAGACATACCATCAGTAATAGAATCATAATGCATCGATGGCCGAGTGTAAATCATGGTAGCCTGACGCGTATCTGGATGACCTTCTAGCTTAGACAAAACATTATAATATTGTTTACCGTTACTAGTAGAGAAGATACACCAGCCGTAATTTGAGTTAATCTGACCGCTTTGGCTTGAGACGGCTTTCCATATTGCCGGAGTATCGCCTGGAATATCGTTAACATTGAGTGATTGGCTCAAATACCATTCTAGCTCACGTTCAATATATTCTTGATTTGGCTTTCTGATAATGTGGTCAGAAGTGACCTTAAATTTAACGTCTACCAATTCGATGATTGACGGATTAGAATCTTTTCTAAGAAGATATTCATTTACTAATGCTTGCTGAATATCTTCTGTAGTCATGTGTGTCAGAATAGACATTGTCTCTCCCTTAAAGTAGGCTAATAGATGTCACCTTAGTAATTATCTTTATAACGACGTACGTTCTCTAGGTTTTTAAGATAATAATACTGGAATACTTTTTGCTCATCAAAGCCAAGTGCCAGTATCATGTTATTGAAGAACATGTGGAGGTCAATAATTTCGAAATCTCGTTCGGCTATTTCATTTCGGTTCAAACCTTCGTTGACGCCTTCTGCTCTTAGAGCTTCATATCCAGATTTCCATTTTTTCCAGATGGTCGTTTGGTCTTTTGCTGATTTATTTGTACCGGCAACAGATAACAAGAGCTCTTGGAACTCATCATCGAATGCTTGTTTTTGGTCTAACAAGAACTGAGCCAATTCGCCTTTGGTTTTGATATTGTGTGGAGCTACGGTTCGTCCTGGATATTGTGATTCCAGATTTTGCTGGAGTCTGTTTTGTAGGTCCAGCAAATAATCAAATGGCGATTCGCCTTTGGTTTTGATTTCTTGGTAGACGGCTGTTGCTTCTTTTAGATTTTCTTCTGAAAGAAGTGCAGCGCACGAATTAAATTCTGTCATATAGATTTCTCCTAATGGTTAACGAGTTTTAAACATTTCAACGTATTCTACTTTTGAAGTGCGATAACGTTAAACTCTTCTGATAGTTTTTCAAGGCCATCAGCTGATACGTTATGACTATCAACATAATCAATTTCTAGAATATTTGAATTTCTATTACCTTTACGCAGATAGTTCCGAACAACACTTCTAATTGCCTTTCTAGACAGATTCTCTGTATTAGTAACAAAAACCATCATGGATACACTGTCAATTAGAACGGCTACTTTTGAAATAATCATGAAATACTCCTTTGACTTAGCTTTAAAGGCATGCTCTTACTGCAGTAAGATACGATATTAATGCATCTAGTTCTTCTAGACTAACTTCGGTTGAACCATAACTATCGTCTTCTTCTAGTTCTAGAGTTACCGTGCTAGAACCTTCTAGACCACCATAAGCAGAGAATTCTCCACCAGAGCGGAAAGTAAGTGGAGGAGTAACATCAACGGTAAAAGTAGAAGTAACAGTAGTCATAGGATTTACCTTATTCAGTATTTGCTTGATTTATTGTCATTATACCACGTTTTTGGAACCAGGTACAATTTAAAAAATAAATCTATCGGTTTTAGAAAATAAATCATAAAATATGCAGAAAATAGAAAACCATTTAAGCATCAATAACTTAGATGATTTAGGTAAGCATCATAAGTCGTTGAGTTATAAATGGTTTTTGTAATTTTATCAAAAATGCGTATAAGATATCGTGCGTTTGACACGTTTTTGTTGATTTAAAATCTATAACAGAATCAAATGGCCATTTGCATGACAGTCTCCATCATGGGATTCTAATCTCCATCAGTTAAGGCTTTCCAGGCCACCGGATACAAAGGTTCGATAACTTTACTGACAAAGTCTGCCACTTCTTTGACTTCTTTTTGAGCCGCAGGACTCTTACGCAGATTAACAAATCGAGCAAATGCCAATAGAGAACCCGTCCATACAAATTCAGTCATGACACCTTGCGGCAAAATGAATCTAGCTTGTTCTGGGCTAATGCCATAAGCAATCATTTCTTCGTATGATACAATAGATGCGTCGACAAAGGCCTGATAAGATTTTTGTAACGCATCTTGGGAAAATGTTTCGTCATTGAAGTAATAATAAACGTCATCTTCTTTGGTGCTTTCCCAGGATTTGAATTTCTCATCAAGTTCTTCTTGGGTTTTACCAAATAAGATTTCTTTACCAAGAAAATCTTCTGCTTTTAGGGGAACATCTTTAAACTTTAGGATTTCTTTGATATATGTCTTCTCGATGACTTCTGCAGAGCCTTGTTTGATACTTTTATCCGGAGTAAATCTAAATTGCGGCAAAAAGTATGTTGGTCTGTCTTTAACGTAACGTCGTGAGATTTCGTTTTCTACAAAACCAACTTTATGTTTGAAGCACTGGGTTCTGATAGAGATTGGAGCTCTGACTCGTAACGTGATGGCCGTATGAGCAAAAGGAATCTCATGTTTATGGTCAGCAAGATACTTGATGAGCTTTTCATTTTGCTCTGGAGTAAATTGACAGCAAGTCTTATTAAATGATACTCTGGCGGCATTTACTACCGAATTATCATTGCCCATATTGTCCATGAGCTCTACGTGAATATGTTGAGCTTCTGGTTGGTTGATATCAATTTTCATTCTTCGTCCTCTGGTTTTACTTAAATATTTTATTTGTTGGAGAGTTTAGTAATGATTAAGTCTATTACCGATTTACAGACTGAAATAGGCGTTAAGCCAGACGGCGTTTGGGGTCCTGTTTCTAGTCAAGCATTATCAGAAGCCTTAAAATCTAGAATTATCAAGATTACAGAAAACATTTCTCTTAATGAATTATTGTCATCTAATACTGCTGCTAGAAAGGGTATTGATAATACGCCGTCTGGAACGGCGTTAAAGAATTTGATAGAAGCATCTAATGAATTATGGCAACCTGTCAGAGATTATCTTGGTTTTCCTATGGTCATCAATTCTAGCTATAGGTCGCCTAAATTGAATACGGCCATAGGTGGAGCAAAGAATTCTGCTCATTTGCATGGATTGGCTATTGATTTTGTGGTGCCAGGTTTTGGTGATACCAGGAAAATCATCGGAGCTTTGAACCAATTCTTTAAAGAGAAGAATATTGCTTTTGATCAGCTGATACTTGAATATCCTAATTCGCCCGGGTCTTGGGTTCATCTGGGCTATAAACATTCATCTGGTGCTCAGAGAAGGCAATATTTTCAAATAGGCGTGTAACGCTCTTTATGTTGACATTAAGTACGGGGTCTAGTTCACGAGTAACAGTAGTCATAGGATTTACCTTATTCAGCATTTGCTTGATTTAATGCTATTATACTGTATTTTCACTCTAGGTACAATTTATTTTATAAAACCATCGGTTTTATAAAATTAAACATTGACTCTGTTACACGCAAATTGAAACTCCAGATGGCTAGGAGAGAACCGTCTGGAGTTTATTTTCCTACTCTTTTCTACTCAATAGTTGATAGAAATTTGGCTGCCATAGTAGGACTCTAACCTACAACCTCTCGCTTAGAAGGCAAGCGCTCTATACATTTGAGCTATATGGCAATTTTAAATTGGCGTCCCTAGCAGGATTCGAACCTGCGACCACCCGCTTAGAAGGCGGGTGCTCTATCCAACTGAGCTATAGAGACTTAAAGAAATGGGCCCACTGGGGCACGATCCCAGAACCTAAAAATTATGAATTTTTTGCTCTGCCAATTGAGCTATAGGCCCAGATTATTCTACGAAAATCTCAACTTCCATATCGTCGTCGGACCCATATTTGTCCGCATCAAAACCCACTGCGTCGAACTGCCCAGCTTCGATAATTGCATCGGCCAGCCAGTCAAAATCAATCGGGCAACGGGCATCAGTTAGACAGCCGAAACTGAAAATGTTGCCATAACCGTCTAACGAAAAATACCGTGAATACCAACTTTCGACGTCGCCAAAGAACATCTTACGTGCGATGGTCAAGGGGTCATCTGTTGCCACACGGTCTGCAATATCTTCAATGCTTGTATAGATTTTATAACTATCGTCTGCGTGCTCGTTGTGCAGCTCGATGACGATACTATCGTCTGCCTTCTGCAGGTGTGATACGAGGGCTTGATGTAATTTCATAGATTTTCACCTTGTTCATTTGATTTATATGGCTATTATACCATCTTTTTGGAACATGTACAATTTATTTTATAAAACCATCGGTTTAATTTTTTAAATCATACATCTTTAAAATGCTGGTTGTGGTTGACATGAGTACAGCGCACAGCTTAGTAGTACGACGAAAACAATCAACAAAACGTTGGGGATAGCAACTTCTTTGAATGACATGAGTTTCACCTTAATCATTTGTGGTTGATGTGTTGTATTATACCATCTTTTTTTAGTTTGTACACTGGTAGTTTGTAACGAAATGTAACTTACTCTGTATCTACAAGAGACTCAAAGGTTGATGGTGAGAAGTCTTGACCTTGAGACCAGTCAATGAACGTCTTATTGGTAATAGTAGAGTGGTTATACCAGAACGTGAACAAGTTATATTCTGCATCCATGGTACTTGGGTCTATAGTTAATGAATTGCCATCATCTCTATCTAGACGGTTAACCGTCGAGTCTGCGAAAACGTATAAAGTCGTTTTGATGGATTTTAAAGGCCGTTCTAGTTCTTTTAACTCTTCTGGATAATATTGCCCATTTCTGTATAGTGTGCCATAGACAAATTCCCCCAGATAGAATCTATCCATTATTACCGGGATTTCGAAATCCGTGATGATTTCTTTGATTTGTTGGATTTGTTTTTTGTAATGGTTCAACTGATACGCTTTAGGGTCTTCTAAGTCTGATGGTGGTTTAGTTGAATGTAGTACCATAGGACAAGAATCTGGATATTTGTCTCTAAGGTATTCAATAAAAGTTGTTTTACCACATCTGTCTAGACCATCTACGATGATGAGTTGGGGTTCTAAGTGTTTCATGGTTGGTTGTCTCTTAGAAGTGTTGATTATTTTTATCTATGGTGAAGCCTGGGATGCGTTCTGGGATGTTTTAATGTTTCATACGATATCTTATATGGTTTTGACAAAGTGTTCCCTGAAATGACATCCAGGATTGATATGGATTTATGTATCCCGATTACAAATTGAGTAGACACTACTCAGCTCCTTTGCTCCCGTAATGTATGGTATTGGATAATAGTTTAAATGATTTGTAAGATAAGGATTTTAAGATTCTAGGATAAAGGTTTTGGTTATCAGCATTATCTCTATCCTGGAAAAGAGTCTTTAAGACTCATCTATCCTTATCAAGGAATCTATTCCAACAAAAGAAATAGAACCTATCAAATCATTCATTCCAATTTCATACATCTATCTCTATACCTGGATTCTCCTTATTAAAAGGGATAATCTCATCAATGAACAATCATAGGTTATAGTAGCACGAGTGGCCCAGTAAGTCCAAGATAGGCATCAGTTGATTATTCTGATACCGTCTAGCTCAGGTTTTCCTTCCAGGTTAGCCCTGGTCAATACATTTCCGTAGTATTGGCTCCCTGTATCCATTTTTACCGTGGATACACATCAGATAATAAAGCTTATAGATTTTAGCTAAATTAAATCTTGGTACAAATCGTGTTATACACAATGATTTGCTTATGGCTCAGTTAAGGATAGTTTAATTCCTACAAATGCAACTACAGTTATGAGTACAAGAGTATTATTAATGCACAACTCAAAATAATATTATCTTGACTTTATCATTGGTTATTATAGGTATCCTAGGTGGTAATTATGACACATTTTATTACCATGAACCAAGTTTAAATTCAAATAATTTGTAACAAGGATAGACTACGACTGGCACGGATACAATACATCACAAAATAACTCTTATTATTTCTGGTAATTAAACCTTGATGTATTATACGGGTTATTAAACCCATTCATCTATCGATGGTTAATGCGGCGATTAGACCGTGTTATTGGTATTATTACGGTTCCCGTTGTCAGGAGTAAGACAGTGCGGTGATTTTTCGCTTAGAGTCATAAGAACGAATCAAACACTCATCATCTAAACTGTGCTGGATTACATGATTTAATTTTATATCATGTAACGTTTAGAGTATAGAACTGATATTCATTCTACTTGTATTGCCAATGACTGACTGGCTTTTCTCTTAACCCTTAGTGGTAGGATTTCTAATTAGTGGCAATCTAACAACGGTGGTACCAGTACCACCCCCAAGCCAAAATTAGTTATCATCTATTCTAAGTCATTAACACGTAACAAAGAGAAGGTAAGCGCAACGTTTAAGTTCAACCTTACCACGTCGTGACGATTATTTCCTTAGCCACACCACGAATGGCTATCTAGCGGAGTCCTTGTTTTTGATATTAAACTTATTGGGTTTAGTTTATTATCAACGGCGTCAGTACTAATTCCGATATTATTATCTAATAGGCTATTTTATCAAGGTTTGAGTAGTTTGTACATAGTAGTTTTGTATAGTCAATGTGTCTAGATTGTAACATATCTGGATTTGTTCTGGGATGTTGTATTGATAGCCTTATAGGTTTTATCATCTTAGAGTCTAGAGCATCGCCTAGATGAACCAGGACTCATCTGGATATGTCTATTACTAGTATGCATATAAGGCGGTCAAGTATCATCTTTAGTATCTTCCTTAATTGAGTTATCCAAGATGAGTCCTGGTTCATCTCTATGGTGATTTGATACTAGTATCCATATAAGTTTATACTCCCTTAAGATAAGATGTCCCAGTGATGTCCGGTTCATCTAGGAGATGTTTTAGGTATCTTCCTATAATTTTTTACTACCTTAAGATAGAACATCTCCTAGATGAACTGTTCATCACATGGTTATATCTTTCTTTCACTATGTCTTATTTCTTTCCTTTTATACTAATTCCTTATTCTTATTTCTTTCCTTTTATACTAATTCCTTATTCTTATTTCTTTCCTTTTATACTAATTCCTTAT
>RRZT011247930.1_pt1 | contig 24690 bp, 20 predicted proteins | sample 2165551 | NCBI WGS metagenome assembly RRZT01 (sample SAMN10456910, study PRJNA506462) | wastewater metagenome | biome: wastewater; feature: sludge; material: wastewater sludge; isolation source: wastewater sludge with Escherichia coli K12::gfp cells carrying plasmid... | place: USA: Moscow, Idaho... | reverse complement strand
TGAGCCAGCACATGCTCGCGCTTCGTCCATCGCAATCAACTGTCGATGTGTGTAATAAAGTGGGTAATGGAGGTTGTGTGTAATGGAAAACATTAATGAAATCAAGGACTTAGAATCATGAGACTCCTGATGGTCGATAACGAACCGATGATGATCATCAACAGTGGCCGAGGGGTGACGCAAATCATCTCTGGCAATGGCAACACACAAATTGCCGGTCGAGATTACTTCGAAGGTGGCTCGATCCACATCGGGCGAAACTTTGGCCAAGTGATCGGCAAGGGTGGCCGTATGGAACAACGCACCGGCCCGCTCGGCTTTCGTGTTGAAGTAACGCTGCCCAACGTGGCCAGTCTGCGTATCTCGGGCGCAGGGAATGTGACCTATCAGGACATCAACCAGGATGAACTGAGCCGTGATGTTTCTGGCGCGGGCACCATCGAAGTCACAGGCAAGGTCAATCGCCTGGAAGCGGATGTGTCCGGCGCTGGTGATATTGCTGCCTACCTGCTTTCGGCCACCCATGGTCGTTTGCGTGTATCCGGTGCGGGCAATATCAAGGCGACTGCTACCGAATCCGTTGTGGCCCGTGTGTCGGGCGTCGGCAAGATCAAAATCGCTGGCAACCCGCCTCAGCGCGATACCGATGTCTCGGGTATTGGCAAGATCAAGTTCGTCGATGGCAACTGCAAGTGAAATGCCTAGCCAGCGCCTATTGCCAATGTACGACACCTTTTCTGCTTTTTAAGGTTTAGTAGTCAGTGTCGCTGATTTCGATCATTCCATTCGCGCCGCTTGAAAAGTTGCCTTTTGAAGCTCAAGACGTTGAAAAGCTCAATCTGGGTAAAGCTCGGCTGCCGGATGGGTTTCCTATTCCTTGGCGGCGGGAAACAGGTGAAGCGGTTGAGCCATTGGTGCTGTTTCTTTGGGACAAGCATGTTCGCCGTGGGAGCTATGTCGAAAACTCAGCATCAGCCTGTGCGGCTGATTTGGCCGACTTTTGGGCGTTTTTGATCAGTTCTCCAATCGACTGGAAATCTGTTTCCCGTACTGACCTTGAGGCATATCGAGACGGGATGATTTATGGCATCAGCCCCAAGACCCACCGTCCCTATAGCGATCAAACCATTCGGCGCCGGATGCTTCATGTGCTAGCTTTCTATCGGCATGCTTTTGACAAAGGCTGGGTAGTAGAACAACTCGATATTCGAGAAGTTCGAGAGTCGTTTAGCCGAATTGAGCGGGACGCATTGGCGCATACTCGGTCTGGCAAGGCTGGGCGGCAGCAATCCACTCTGGTTCCACGCCAAAATCGGGGCAGCCACGATGTCGTACGCGCCATGCGAATGGATGAGTACAAGCGACTTGCCCATTATCTTGGCCCATTGCCGCCCAGTGCCCACCATGGCGAAGAGGATGCTCGCCCAGTAAGGGACCGCCTGTGGGCGGAGTTGTGTCTTCTGACTGGCATGCGGCCAGATGAGCCGTCGCACAAGAAGCACCCAGTTACGGTCCATCAAATACTGAATCTATCGCCCCAGAACCCGGAAGATCCGTTGGGCATCACCTATCTTCAGGTTGCCGGCAAGGGGCGTGGGGGGCCAAAGCTTCGCAAGGTGGCCATCCCCAATTATTTGTTGCACGACTTGGTTTGGTACATCGAAAACGAACGATCCGGTGCGGTAGCTGCTGGTCGGCGCAACGGAGCACTCAAGGCCAATACCGAGCCGGCTTCGCTTTTTTTGAACCATGCTAGCGCCAAGCACAACGCCGGGAAGCCCGCGCAGTATGAAACCTTCCAGTCTGCGTTTGCCCGTGCTTGTGCTCAGGCCGATCTAACCGAACTAACCACAAGAGTTGATCCTGAAACCGGCGAGAGTTACGTCGAGCGGGCAACCAAATACACACCACATTGTTTGCGCCATACCTTTGCAATCCAGTTTTACCTTGGTCAGCGAAAAGCGGGCGTCGCCGAGCCATGGAAGCTACTTCAAGCCCGCCTTGGCCATGCCAATCTCTCTACCACCATGGATACCTACGTTCGCCTGGTTGATGAATTTAGCGAGACCGTCACGAACGCAGTGGTTGATTTTCTGGCTCAGATGAGGGGCTGATGGCAAAGATTGCAGACACCCCTTCGCGGAAGAAATCCGGCTCTCGTTTTGGTCAGGCGCCATCGGCCACGATCGTCGATTTGTCGTTAGCTGCGGTGGCCAAGAACGCCTCGGTAGTATGGGAAAAAGGGGATAGCGGGAAGATCACGGATCTGAAGTTGCGCTGGCCAACGCCCAACGGCCTTGCCGCGACACAAGAGATCAAGATTTCCTATTGGCTCGAATTTCCCCTGCTCTCAGAGCCGATCGCCGATGCGCTGTTAACCTGGGGCGCCGATAAAACGGAACGGACTCGAATCAGTGTTATCGGGGCATTGCGCACTCACTTTTTCCCCTATTTTAAGGAAACGTCGAACCCTGAAGTTTCATTGGCGGACATTGATCGAGCATGGCTTGCTGAATTTCGTGCCTGGTTGGATAAAAAGGACATCAAGCCAGCGACCAGTAGCCACGCAATGTTCGCAGTACGCTATCTGATCGATACGCTCAAGAGCATTCCCAAGTGGAAGCGCAGCATGGTGCCGAACCTGAAGGTTCAGCACACGACCCGGGGCTTGAAGAAATCGCAAACGCCATTTGCGCCCGTGGATGCTTCAACCTTTGACGCGATGCTGAAGGCCGCTGAGACTGAAGTTGCAGAAACGATGGCTTTATTGACTACGTGGTGGCGTGAGGTGCCGCCGGCAGTCGAGCGCGAACGCATAGCCCCTTCGTCAAGGGCAGACCTTTGCGGGGACGTGATCAAAACCCTTGCTGCGCTGGAGCTTTGCCCTGTCAGTGACTTCTTCACTCAACGAGAATTAAAGGCAAATGGCGGTGGTGGCCTCGGGCACATTATCAGCGACCACCACGGGGGGCTGACTCGGCTCCGGACGTACCGTTTCCCGACGCCTCGTGAACTGGTGCCATTTGTGCTGCTGTTGGCTGCGCCAACGGGATATAACACCACGACACTGCTAGAGCTTCGGCTTTCAGACATCAACATCGTAGATGGTTTCGCCGGCAGGAAAATGCGCCTGACCCCATACAAAGGTCGAGCAGATGCGGTCCAGCCGAAGCTTTTCCGACTGGATGATGAACGCCAATTCGCCGTCCATACGCTCATCAATTTCATCATTGCCTGGACGAAGCGAGCCCGAGTGATCGCGGAGCCCAGAATTCAGGACCACCTGTTCTTGATGGCTCCCCGCCAAAGCGGGAAAGGTGTTGAGCGGGCAATTTCCACCTATCAAGGGTCGCCCCAGCTGTGGTATCAGAATCTCCAATTGTTCCTTGCCGAGCATGGGCTTGATTCGGTCGGCATTTCGGCTATCCGCAAAACGATGGAGGGGGTCGTAAATCGCCTGTTCCACGGTGACATTAAGGCTAGGCAAGTTTTTGCCCTTCACGCCAGCGCTGAGACCACTCACGGAAGCTATACAACGGCTGAGAACAGGCAGTATTACGCCGAAAAGATCGCCGAGATCCAGAACGCTCAAATTCGTTGGGCTGCCACGAAGGGAAATGCAGATCCGCGAGATCAGGGATACAACAAGCTCAGTGCCGTGACCCTTGGCTTTGATTGCCTTGACCCGTATGACAGCCCGATTACGGGGCAAAAGCCCGGGCGGCTCTGTCAGGCGTATGGCGCATGTATAGCGTGTCCACTGGCCAACGTTAATCCGACCAAACCGGAATCACTTGCTCGGCTACTCCAATTGCAGGATGCAATCCAGATAGCACGAGTGCAAATGGCCCCGAAAAGGTGGCTTTCCGTTTGGGCAAATCGACTTGAACTGCTCCAGCGCATGTGGCTCCCTCAATTCGTGTCTCACACGGTCACCATGGCTGCGGAAAAGCTATCCCTTCCTCCTTTACCCCCTATCGAATAACAATGTCCGGACAAACCGCCACCGTCACCGCAATACACCTTCTTCCTGTCAGTCAGCGGCAGGAGAAGCGCGTGTCCGACCGAAGCTTCTGGAGCGACACCGTATGGCATCTGGACTTCAAGGGGAAAGGGCAAGACCCTCTGAAAACGAAGGTTGCCTGGGATGTAAAACTACCAGATGGCCACTTGTTGACGGATAGGTGCTGGCAAGACTTGCTCGAAGACTGCCGATGTTTTGTTTGGTCGCTCTTCACTGACCGAGGGGAAAACAAGCCGTTGTCGGCAACGACCATTTCGGATTCGTGGCATCACGGGATGGTTCCGATGCTTCAGTGGATGGTTGATCGTGCCTACGCTAACTTTGGGCAACTTGATTCAAAGGCCAGCAACGAATGGCTTGAGCACGTTCATGAATCGCTGCTCGATCGCTATGAGTCCGTCACGGCCGCGCCGTACCTGACCAGATTGCAGCCCTTGGCCGAGTTGTATAACCAAGCCGATGTACTGGTCCAGGCGGGAGTTACTCCGCCGCCTGAGCCGCCCTACGATGGCAAATCGGTTCACTCCATTAGCCAGCAGCTTGCGTCCAAGGATAGTGGTTGGTGGCCACCGTTCCCCGACGAGATCGCGGTACGGGTACTGTCATCAGCAATGCGTTGGGTTGAAGACTACTCACCGGACATCATTGAACTGCTCGGCCGATATTGGAAGGCATATCACCGTGCGCCAGGCTCGCATCCGACCGGCCCCGGCACGTCAGAAGCGAGTCGTTCGATGTCTGCCAGAAGTGCCGTCGAATCATTCGTTTTCCGTACGATTGATGGCGAGAGCGCTTCGTGGCGCGAACCTGTAACCCCCGGCAAAGGGATTAGCGTTCGGAGAGGCGAGCGCGATTTGGACACGATTCAAGCGCTCCGTACCTTGTTAACGGACCTCACTGCCGCATGCGTCCTGGTTATCCAAGGTGCCAGCGGCATGCGCATGAGTGAGATATGTGCTCTGAAAGCAGGAGTGGATTCCAATAGCGGCCTGCCGACGGCACTAACTTGCCGCCCGTCCAGCAACGGATTGTCCGAGCTGCTGTGGATTGAGTCGTATGAAAGCAAAATCCATGGAGCCAATCTTGAGTGGGTCGTAGGTTCTCGACCAGCGGGCAGCGCCTACGTTCCTCCACCGGTGAGAGCCTTGCTGGTACTGCATGAGATATGGAAACCATGGCGAACTATTGCCGGCTCCGATGATTTGATCCTGGGGTTTTCGGTCAGCAAAGGACTGCCCAAGCACGCGGACGCCCTGCGACCGGCTATGTCTCGCATTTTGCTCGATGCGTCCAAGAATTTCTTTCTGCGGCACGGCAATCTAAGCGATCTCCCTTCTTCTCTGGGCGGCATCGACATTGCCAAGTACAAGGATGGTTCGTCAGTCAAATCGCATAGTTGGCGAAAGACCTTTGCATTATTCGTAATCCGGACGGATTCGCGGTTGTTGCCGGCGCTGACGCTCCATTTCAAACACATGTCCTTGGCAATGACAGAAGAAGGCTACTTGGGTAACGACCCAGAACTTCTCTCTGCACTGGAAAGCGCTAATGTCAGGGAAACAACTCAGTTCCTACTGGAAGGCGCACGGGGCACGATACCTATTGCTGGCGGGATGGCTGAATTGGTAAGACGCCATAGAGACTCATTGAGAGCCATCATCGGCGACGCGACCGGAGACAACGCATACGAGGCGATGGAAGCCTATGTCATCGAGCAGAACCTGCGCATTTGGATGCACGACGACGGTAATTGCCTGATTGGGGTCCAGCCCAGTGGCTCCCGGTGCCATGAACTGGCTGGCACCAACGGCGCCGATACCTTGCGCCCAAGCTTTCCGACCCGAGCGCCCGATGTCTGCAATCAATGCGACTGCTATGCCGTCATCCCAAGGAACGTGACCTTTTGGCGCAATCGCCTGGAGGAAAACAAGGCAATTCTGGCCGTCGCCGAGCAGGCTGGCCGGTACAAGGAATACGCGATTTGCCGGGAGCGAATTCGGCAATCGGAAGGAATTTTGAAGAGGTTTGAAGATGCAAATGCCGCAAGCTAAAGATCCCCGGGGGGATGCTATCGAGCAAGAACTACTTGCCGCCCTGGATCGCCTGAAAGCGGGCAAGCCCAAAAACAAGGATCTTCTGTTGCTGGCGAAGGAAGGAAAGCTGCGAATCAGCGTCAGCACTGTCGCCCAGGAGGCCGGACGATCCAGAACGCTGATCGGGCATGCCAAGTGCCAGTATCCCCATGTGCGGGACAAAATTCTGGCCATGCGACACGGCAAGGGCGAACCCACGCGGTTGCAGGACGTGTTGGCCAATAAGCGGCAGGAGACGGCCCGACTCAAGCGTGAGGTCCAGAACCTTGCCAGCCATTGCGCCGCCCTGATTGTGCGGGCCGCGCAGTTGCAAGAAAAGAACGAAGAACTTGAGCGTCAGGTGAAACGTGTTGCAGCCCGGAAATGATCGCGGCGGTCGAGTCGTACCGTTCGTTATGAACAGTCATACTCGACATAAGGCAGCCTGGTTCACCAACTCCCCGCGCGATCTGCGCAGCGACAACCGGCGTGTACTGCAGAGCCATACTGAAAAGCATCTCAAGCTGATCGCTAATGGCGGCGAACAACGAAACGCCTCGTTTTCCGATGGTGCCTATACCTTACGGACAGGCAGCTTTGGCAACCCAACCGAGGGCAAGATCCCTAAGAACGTGCTGCAATTCGGTCATGCCTGTAAGAGCCAGCGTGAATACAAGCGACTGGCCCGGGCGGCAGGCCTTCCGGTGCATGGCGCACCCATGCCGCTAAGTCTGGCCAAGTTCCTGATTGAGTTCACGACTGAACCAGGAGACCTGGTAGCGGATATCTGTGCCGGCTCCCTGACCACCGCCGTAGGGTGCGAAGAACTGGGGAGGCGTTGGATATGCACGGACAACATCGCCGAGTACATCATTGGCGGGGGGCTGCGGCTTTCAAATGCTCCAGGCTATCGCCATCACTTGCTGGCAGCCTGAGCGACAGAAGAAAAGGGCGCCAGGCCCTTTTATCTGATCAGGCAGCAACCGGCCAATTGTTGCCGCTGGAAATTTGAATATTTCGCCAAGCGCAACGGCAGGTATTCGTTTCTTAAGCTGTCTTCAAAGCCTCGATTGTCTCGGGCTCTCTCATCGCTGAGAGGCAACTAGCTGCATCCAGCTTCTATACCTCAAAGTCGAGTTATAGTGACGCGCAATAATCAATCATCATTTACCGTTAACAATGAGCGTAACCGTTTTGGTCATCGGCGCCCTGCACGCCCTCCCACCGATTATCGTGGGGGTAACTACGAAAAGTCGTTTAGCTTTGATAGTCGCCACCGTAGGTACAGCCTTTGTCGCGGTTAATACCGGAGGTGGCCGATACACCGCTGTTGATTTGTTCTTTGTTCTAGCTGGAGCTATTTTGGGCTGGATCATGATCTCCGAGAACAAGAAGGGGTTGGTGCCGCCTATTAACATTCCAAAACCAGTTGAGAAGGCGATTCAAAGAGGGCGGGAGCCAGAGCCGCCAATTGAGGAGCGTCGAGCGGCGCTTGTGCGGGACGCGGAGAGCGGAAATCAAGAAGCGCAACTCTTCCTAAGTCAATTGCTGATTGACGACGGGAATATCTCTTCGGCGAGTGCAGGGCCATGGCGCGATCTCTCTTTCCAACAGGACATGCGCCGGGGCTTTTTCTGGCTGAACAAGGCGATTGACCAAGGTGGTGTCAGCACTACCAACTTCGTCCCCGACTTTTACGATCAAGCACTACGGGCGGGTGAAATCGACAAACAATACTTGAGCTACTGCATCGACGCTGCAGTACGAGTAGTTCAGAAAGGGGGCAACGAAGAGGATCGAGAGATGCTCGACGCTTTGAGGGCGTTACAGGAGATTGTTAAGTCCGGGAAAGTGGAAGGGGCCCAAGCGGCTGTCAAAGGACTACTCGATGCCTACATCGCCAAGTACGTCAAATAAATAGGATGAGAGCCAACTCAGGCCTCGGCTCCCAGCTTTTACCGACGCAGAGACAGTTGTCCGCAATACCATAGCGACAGATTCAGAATCACAAAGCCATCATCGGGCCTGCGAACACCTTCAGCCCGCACTGAGTCGATTTGAGCCAGTCAAGTCGATGCAATTCGGTGGCCAACAGAATGCGATTTCGCACGAACCGCTGCAGCCATGTTGTCGACGATCTGAATGCGCTCTGGCAGGCCGGCCAATTCGTTCTTCACCCACTCAGCCGGCAAGAATGCGTGGCCTTCGTGGACACCCCCTTCTACTTGTTGAGCAACAGCCTTGGCCAGGGCCACTCGCCCCTCGTCGGGAAACACCGCAGCCGGGACATACACAACCCCGTTTTTACCCAGCCCAACGATGCAAGAGTTCCCGCTGGCGGCTCCGGCGGGACTAAAGCTGAAGTAGGTAATTTCGGTTGCTTTCATCTGTGCCTTCTTCGGCCGACTGGACGCGGGGATGGTGTTCAGAGCGTTTTTCGAGGCCTTTTTCATTTTGCTGCACTCTGCTCGGTCGAGGTAACTTGGGCCTTGTCCCTCACAAGCGCTGTTTTGAAGTGGCCGATCAGCGTCTCAACGCGCTCTGAGATAAGCGCCAACAAGGCATGAACCAGGATTGCTTTATTCATAATGGATCTGGATGGGTAGCCCCGAATCGACCGGGGGAATTGATGCAGTCGTTACGTTTTGATTATCCCTCTCAGCCAACAGCTTGTTTGGTATCAATCATGCAGATCTCGGGGGAATTCGGTCGATAATGTCTGATTCTTGATTCCCCTCAGACGACTGAACTGGCCGCCACCTTTTTCCCGATTATCACGACCCGCCGCGCAGCATAGACAGGACGTTTGCTTTCCCGATCGATGAATGTAGGCGTGAAGTAAGGGTTGAACGTGGTGTCTATCCCGCCATTAGCCATCAGATTTCCAAGCCGATCCACTAAGGACGATGACGGCGTTTCTTCGCTCGATGACTGGACAATCCGACCTCTTACCGAGGCATGCACATTCTTGCAGCGCTCCCTGATCACTCTCTGCCGGCCGGCTTCGGATACTCGGAAGGTACAACCTGCAAGCTCGATCGCACTCACATACCCAACCACACGCCCTTTGTCAGGGCCTTCTGCTGCGCGAATTGAAAGATACCCAGGCTTGTTGAGGTTTAGGTAGCAGTCACAAAGCAATCCCTTGGTAATCGGCATGGCATTCATCCTTCAAAGCCAACGAAGGGAAAGCAGTTCATGCTCAGGGCGTTTTCATCACCACGGTTCTTTGTATCGATCATCAGCTTAGATAAAGGTCTGGAAGTGCTTCTAGCGTACGCAGACCACTGAGCTGTTTCTCAGTTGTTTTGCCGGTCAATAACAGACCATCTGGGCTACTAGAGAAGAATCGCCAGCCCCTTGCGGCGGATCAGGTCTAGTAGTCTTGCTGCCGCACCTGAGGGTTCTCGAAGCCCCTGTTCCCATTGGGTGACGGCTGGCGTGCTTACCCCCAGGTAGCACGCAAGAACCGCTTGGCTTATATCGTTCGATTCCCGTATTGCACGAACGTCAGCGGCGCTAATCTTAACGATAGGGGGTATGGAAACGCCATCGCGACGCAATTTGCGAACGCTCATTTTCCCGGTCCTTACGGGAGCCGCCCCTTCTTCAATTTTTTCACTCTTTGATTTTTCCACGACACCATCCATTTCAATAAGTAGCAAACGGCCAATTCCAATCGTGATCGAAGCTCCGTTTAATGCCTGTGCGCAGTAAAACAGTCATCAACTCCCTGCTAACCGAAGGTCAGCAATGGCCTTTTGCCATTCGCTGCGCGTTATCTGCAGGCGCTTCAAGATCGAGGCAATCAGAAAGCTGGGGACCGTTGGATTTGGTCCGTAATGGCATCCAAGTCGGAAAGGATGGGCGTCTTTGCGTAGCAACTTCAGTTCAGAGCCTTTTCCTTGCGCGATACTGACGCCACAGTTTTCAAGCAGCTTGAATAGGCGGCTGCGGCGCATTTGCGGAAGCTGTGTAATCGGATAGGACAGGGTGTCGACTTCACCCACGGCATCATCACCAGGCTCATCGACTAAAGCCTCTCGCATCCACTCCGTGTATTCGGCGCAATCCGCACTAACCGGCAACTCCTCAACCACTTCATCTTGATTGGTAGACGCTGGCGCCATGTAGGCGGAATTGATCTTGAGGTAACTGGCCAGCACAAGCTCATGGGACTGCTTGAGCAACCAATAGGTCAACGCAGTTGCATCCTCCCCTCCAAATACACGCTCCAACGTCATCCAAAGTTGCGGATAGATCGCAATCTCGCCCTCAAAGCTGATTTCAAGGAAGGACTGACCTTTGCCTAAAACGATTTCGCGAGCAAATCGGTCCTCATTGTCAGAGAGAAAAATTCTGGCGAACCCTTTAGTGGCGGTGAAATCAAAGGCCGCTACATTTTCTCTCCCCGGTAATCTGAACAGGTGTTTTCCGACGCGCGTGGACTTGGCGATGTATGGGAATGCCTCCAGGAGATCATTCACGTAACCCCGAATCTTGAGGCGCATCTCCTCCTGACTTGGCAACTTTTCCTCTGTTTTGAGGTGATTCAGTAGGGGCTCCAGCACCTCTTGCCGGGCATAAACGGTCGATGCATAACCGTAAAGCGTTAGGTGTTGGCTCAGGGCGAAAACTTCTTTATTCGCACCGATGAAATCCCCCTTTAAAACAAATTCCGGATCCTGTCCCTTCAGAAACTCGCCGTAAAACAAGCGAGGTTGCAAAAAAAGACGGTCAATGAACAGGAAAGGGAAGGCGTCCAATGCATTTCCCCATATCAGGGAATACATGTGGTCAATGCCATGGGCAATCTTGGTATCGATGTAATGAATGAGGTTTGAGTACAGGCCGAGATAGGTCGGCAAAGGCTCATCCTTGAACTTCCGGCGAAGCTTGTAACAGATGGAATCAACTGAACGCTCTACCCAATTCAGGACGCGATACGACAGATCGATAACCTCAAGGTCGCCAAATAACCACGCTTCCATCTCGTGAATGGATTTGCCGGCATAGCGGTTATTGATCTGCCGTGTTTCTTCAATCAGCGCATTACCTTCGTCCCGTAGGGCGATGCCGGCCAACTCTACATAATCTCGCGGCAGCAGCTTCTCTGCTTGGACTTGAATCACTCTGTCCTCCGCCGTTGCGACGGATTTAGCGTACTGGATGCCTATATCAGTCGCCGGAAGACGTTTTACCCGATCCGCAAAATCAACCACTCTTTTCCGAACGACCTCTGCTGACGAATCCAAAAGTCTCGTTTGCGTGGAATCCATCGATCATCTCAGCCGTTGAAACCGAACATCATAACGAAGATCGACGTAATGATGGATCGGTATTCAACCAGCCATCGTTACGATGAAAAATCCAAGGCGCTTCCCCTGGTAAATTCAGCTGAGTCTAGTGTCGGGCGGTGCTTGAGACGCCATTATTTTCAGGCGCGAAGATCGTCGCGAAGATTTTGTCCTCGACCCATTTGGAGCGGTTTTTGACGTCGACTGGGGCAATGTTTGCCATTTGTTTGATCAGATCGACAGCTTCCTTCGCGCCGCGCTCCTTTTCCAAGCGCTCCATGGTTGGGCTTGTGATCATCACGGACGTTCGATTGCCGCCGATCGATACGAAGACTCTCCTGCTCTTTCGCCGGACTTTCCTGGGCGTCAGGTTGAGATCGCCCATAACCTTGGTGACAGCTTCGGTTACCAACTCGAGTAGGTCCGGTTCCTCGGGAGGTGCTGCGGCGAGGCCTAATACTTGCGCTGCTTGAATGCGGTATGAAGCAGCAAATGCACCAATCGCTTCAGCCGACGCACCCGATTCCACCAAGCCCTTGAGGGCGGCCCCAACAAGGGCATCCAGTTTGGCGTGGTCGGAGTTGTCGTTCATAGGGAGAAGTATATGTGCGTAGCGGCCTGCATACAAATTCACCACCTAAAAATTATGCAATCCGTCCATAGTCACGGTGATTTTGTATGCTGCACTCGATTGCACCATCAAAATATTATGCAAAGTATCCATAGTCAGTTTGTCCGGCAGCACCGATTTCACTCAAATTTCAGTTCTTTGTAGTCCCTTGGGCCTTCGAAGATGCGTTTTGAGGAAGAATGTAACTAAGAAAAACACCCATGACTTCTGATGGCTACTGGTAGCAGTTCAGAGGGTGGATTAAGTGTTTCAAACCTCTCAAATAAGTACCAAAGAGTTTCGGGCTATCTTTGATCATTATAATCAGTAACTTAGATCACATGCTTCGACAGGTTTGCATGGTTTCCCCGTCTACTTTGACTATTGATTCCGTCATCCTGAATATTGAAGCTGGACAGATCGAAGATTGAACATGGACACATCGCATAACTGACGGGGTGGAATGGATTGAATGTGGACACTTTGCATCATTGTCCCCATTCTTTCGATTGACGGTGGCAGCTTGTTGCGGTTTTTGCCATCATATACACTCTTTCGCTGTGTCTATCCTTCCACCCTCATCATCTTCAGCACCTCTGTCCGACCCCAACTACGACATGCGTTTGCATGGCGACGATCTGGAGGTTAAGCAGGGTGTTTTGTTCCCAGACGAAGATCTGGTGCTGCCTACCTCTATCCGCGAAATGCGGAAATCGGTCAGCGCCATCCATGCCATCCCCACGAAAGAGGAACACGCTCAGACGCTGAACGGCCGGCGCGTCTTCGATGCGATCATCTTGCTGGCACAGATGCAGTGCCGAGGGCGTGAGAAAGAGATGGTCGCTCGCCTCAAATCAGACCGAATCTCTCCGCTGTTCGAGGTCCGGGTATCAGATATTGCGGCCATTGCCGGGACGGGTACCAATCAATCTCGTATTTATTCAGAACTGGATAAGTTGTTTGAGGCCGTGTTCCAGTGGAACGTGATCGGAGAAGATGATCAGGTCGAGTGGGAGATGAAGGCACACTTCTTCTCGTTGCTCGGATATGGGAAAAACATGAAGCGCGGGCTGATTCGCTTTGCCTTCGACGCTTCCGTGTTGGAGTTGTTTCTCGAGCCGACTCGCTGGGCAAAACTCTCGTTCGACATCATGGGTGGGCTTGGCACTTCGCCTGCCTACAGCCTCTATCAAAACGCTTTCAAATACATCGGGACTCAACAAAAAGTCACGGCCAATCTGCCGACGCATATCTGGATTGAACTGCTTGTGGGTAAGTCTAGGTACGTTGCCGACCTCCCAGATGGCTCGAAACAAATAAATTATGGCGACTTCAAGCGGCGGGTGCTGATCCCGGCCATCGATCGGGTCAACAACGTCCAGGCATTGAATTACACACTTGAGCTGAAAGAGACGAAATCGTGGAAGCGCGTCTCGAAACTTCAGTTCAAATTCATCCCCAAAGTCCAGCCATCGTTGGGTTTGCCTATGACGTGGCCGCCTGAAATTATCGAGGTATTGGGGAAAATTGGTTATTCCGAAGACGACATCCGCGATCTGTCTCAAGCCTACTCTCTGGAAGAGGTCGCCGAAGGACTGAATAAGCTGCAATCAGCCGATTCGCGCCTCAAGGCGCAAGGTGAGCGCGTCGGAGCACCACGTGCCTATCTGGAAGGTATCCTGCGCAATTTGAGGCAGGGCGAAGAAGCCGACAAGATTGAGCACGAAAAACTGATGGCAGAGGTTCGTGCTCATGAGGCGAGAGCTGCTGCCGAAGAGAGGTTGGCGAAACTGAAAAGTCTGTTTCAGGACCACCAGCGCAACAGATTCGCCGACTGGTTTAACGCACTCCCCGCTGCAGAGCGAGACCAACTGGTTGCCGCTTTCATCTCTAGTCCAGATACCGGTCCGGGTGTCAGGCTGATGCTCAAGAAGGGTGTCAAGGAGAGTGACTTCGGCAACCAGACGCTATTGCGGACATGGATGACCGGCGCTCGCCCCGACCTACTTGATTTCGCGTTACCGAACCCGGAAGACAAAGAGTTTGAGGCTTGGATGGCGTGGCGCCTTGCCGGTGGCGACGTGATGTTCTTCCAGTGAGAACAGGGGCAAAGAAATGCCCCTGTTACGAAACAGAGCAAGTGTTACCTCACCCGTCGCACCGTGTGACAGGGGCCGAAATTCGGGCATTCCCAGCTTTCCCCAACGCTCAATGCCTTGATGTCGTCAATGTCTTCCGGGCTATAGCCAAGTCCTTCGCAAAACATCGCATTGCCGACAATCTGGCGAATGTCCTTTCCGTCCTGTGAATGGAACATACTGGCATCCCAGAAGGCATCGTAGAGCGGCATCACCGGACCGCAAGAAATAAGGCCAAGTTTCGAAATCGCATCGACCGCCGCCTCGTCTTCCGAGACTAAGCTCATCTCACAGGCATTGCCGTGGTCGTCCAACCAATCGAATAACCCCTCTATTTCCGGTTCCTGCGCCTCGACGATTCTGATTCCGTTCTCTTCGCAGACAATCTGGGCCCACAGTCCATGCCTCTGGCGCCGTAGCCATGCAAGGGCATCCTCGGCGTTGACCGTGCATTCAAACCCGATTGTTGGGCTACCCCCGGCATTTCGGGCTTGAAGGTAGTCGAACATGCGACCGACACCGGGAGTTTCTCTGGCGCTGCGAGCTACTTCATCTGCTTCTTGGCAACGTCCCCAGCCTTCCTCGGCCAACGATTTGATCATCTCGGACGACGCAGCAATAAACCAGGCCTCGGCTAGAAAATTCCCCGCAAACACGCCATCGTCACTATGCGCTTCTGCGCGAATCAGCCCGTACTTTGCGGCGATCTCATCGGCACTCATGGCCATCATGTCGGCCGTCGCGACCTGCTGCGGCCACTCCGAGAAACAGCAAGTTTCATCACTGCACATGCCGCCCTTCAACAAGGAGCCACACTTTGTGCAGGCCGCGGCCATAAGCTCCAGCGCCGGCGTTGAATCCTCGGATAGCAGCTTTTCCCACGACCAGTCGGCGTTCTCTGGGCTGATATCGACCACATGAAGAGTCTTTCGCAGCGCGGCCGCCAGCCGCTCACCGATCAGCTCAACCAGCGAAGCGCTGTCGTCTTCCAATTCGCCATCAAGGATCAGTTGATGATTCACCACCAGCGCTTTTTCGCCGGTAGCCGCTTTATAGAGTTGAATTGTCATGTGCGCTCTCCGAGTAAGTACCTCGAATATACGGATTTGAGTGCTATGATTTTCGATTTAAATGACGGTTGAATGGCGTCCATAAGCGACAGCAAAGCTGACAGCACCCAACCAAACTGACCTCATACCCGGTACCTACAATGGATATTCCAAATATCATTCAAGTGTTCTTCCTGGAACATATCCCCCAATCTTTTTCGCGCTTTCCTTACCACTTTGATCTTCAGTCGTCCCTTATTTATCTTGCAGCTTTGGGGCTGATGGTTCTCCTGTCTGTTGTCCATGAATGTGGTCATTTCTTCTTTGGGAAACGGTACGATTGCGAACCGAAGCTGCAATTCTTGGCTTTGCAGAGCCGAATGCAGAACTTGATCTCACCGTTCTCGACCTACTTAGACGATCAGAAAGTCGCTGCTCTACCTAATGGTGAATACCGAATGGTCGTAATTGGTGGTGTGCTATTTGAAGTCCCGGTATGCATCTTCATTTGGTGGGTGGGGTTAACCATGGAACAAGGCGCGGCCAGTTCGATCTTGGTAATCGCCGGTTCACTGAAGTGCGTATTGAGTCTGTTGGTCAATCTAATCCCTGATGCAAAGTACCAAAATGATGGGTATCGGTTCCTTCATAGACCTTAGCCATGAACACCGGACTTGAAACCATCCTCCCTGGCCTTGGCGATCGCCTGCGAGAAGAACGCAAACGGCTCAATTTGACACAAGAGGAATTCGCCTTACGAACTGGCGTTAAGCGAACGGCGCAGATCAATTATGAAAACGAAACCCGAGAACCAAAGATCTCCTATCTGGCTGCCCTGCCGCCGATAGGTGTGAATCTGCGCTATGTGCTATTCGGCACAAGAGAGACTAACGATTCGGTGTCTGCTGAGAGCATCAGGAAAATTGAACGAAGTGTGTTTGATTACATTGATGGGTATGTTGCAGAGAAATGCGATGGCAAAATGGCTGCAGAAGCCAGATTCGCCTTGTTTGAGTGCCTCCGCGCACTTAGTATCAATTCGTACAAAACCGGGCATGACATTGATCAGAGCATCGCATCGCTTTTCTCAGTCATGGCGTCGTGGCAATCCTATAAGGCCAAAACAAACGCCAAGGCCGACACGTAGATTGCCCCAGGAGGAGCGGGCGGCGCTTGATCAGGACAGTTGATCTGCCGGTTTTTGAAGCCGTTGAGCCTGTTGGGCAACCTCGACATAGAACGCTTGAGGATTGACCTTGTAAGCATAGGCGACAGGAACACCGAACTGACGGGTCAGCTTTAGAACGCCCTTGGTCTGTTTGTGTGAAGCGTGGCTGGTGAAGAACACCACCAAATCAGCCCCCCGGATGTGAGCATCATCCACAACGGTCTGATCCGCATCGTAGAGCGTCCAGTTGGGGAGGCTCTGAGCGATTTTTTCGTGAAAGATAGTGTGCCCGCCAACCAGGACACATTTAAGGCGCCGCAGGTACGCCAGCGCGTCCTCTGGGTTTATCTCCTGCTGCTTGGCTGGGCTTGCACGAGGAACCGGTGCGGAAGATGCGCTGGGTGAGGATTTGCTGACCGGTGCCGAGACTTCTGCTGCGCCCAGCTTCGCAAGCTTTTCTTCCTTGATCGCCAGAAGTCCCCGCAGTTTTGCGAGCTCATGTCTGGCCGCCGACAATTCATCCATCAGGGGTTTGATGGCATCGCTACCTTTATTCCCCTGCAACCCTTTGAGGGATTTCGATTGCTGGTCAATGGTCCGGTTCAGTTCCTTCTCTCGAACTTCCCATCGCTTGGCCGCCCGAATATGGGCATCCTGCTGTGACTTGACCTTTTGCGCCAACTGATAAACGGCTTCCACGTGTGGTTGGGCGATTTCGGCAACGGTACAGGCCGAGTCGAAATCATCGTAGACCAGGACCCGACCGCAGGGGCCAAGCGCCTGCAATATGCTGGAATGGGCCATCACTGAGTCACTGAAGTCACCATCGTCGATCAGCGTCTTGCTTCCGACAGCTTCGAGAACGAATGGACTTCCACCCATCGAAATGAGCAATCCGAGCATGATGTACTCTCCGTACATCATTGCCAGCGCGTAGAACATCAAGGGCCTTAGACCGTTGAACAACTCTTTCGCCGCAATCAAAGTGCATGCGTCCATATCAAGCTGAACACCGTCTGCTTCAATAATCTTGGCAATCTTGGGCATCTTCGCAGACAGTCGATTGTAGTAACGAGTCTCGCGTGTATCGATCTTCTTCCTGCCGGAAATGGACGATCCGAACACGAGCATGTTGATGCCCGTGTAAATCCAATCCGAAGCGGCGTCTGTGGCGCAAAACGAAGCAGCGTCGTCGCACTCTTTTTCTATTTGAATTCGCGCCCACTCGATCGCTTCATTGGCAATGTCTTTTTTGACTTTCTCGACGTTCCTCAGAAGGCCCTCTCGATACCCAAAAAGATACTCGTTGTCCTCCGCGGACAACTTCGGAAAGGCATCGTAGAGATGAGCAATGGACGCAAATAAACGAGGATTTCCCAGCCGCGTCCTGATATCGGTTGTAAGGCGGTTCTCGTTCTGCCGAGTTTCATTCGACACTGGAAGATTGAGCGACTCACGGAGAACATCCTCACTAAAGTCACAGCAATTCACCGCCTCCAAAGCGGCAATTGCAGCAGCGTCGAAAATATTGGGCTCTTGGTGGAACATATCAGCCTTCGGCGTGGCATGGGTGATGCACTAATATTACCTACATGTCCTATGTGATCCTGAAATAACTCAGTTGCCAGGAAGAGAAAGCGGCAGCACTTCCTGTTCAATAGCCCGACCATCTGAGGAAACGGTTTCGCCTAGCGCTGCCCATCCGTTAAGGACCGCGATGCGCCAGATTTCCCGCCGATCATCGCTGCTCAACGTCTTCCTAGCCACGACACCGGGGTACTGAGCCGGGTCCATATTCCAGAGGCTCAACGGACTGGTATGGGCGTTCTTGAGCCGCATGGCGATCCGGAATCCACCCACATCGATATCGCCCCAGTGATACCGGACCACCCCAGAATCGGCCATAGCTTCACTGACCGTTCGTTCATAGACGCCCATGAAAGCCGGGGAGGGCATCCCCGCCGTATAGATGATCAAGCCAGCGGGTTTGCCACCTTTGCCGGCCTTGCCGAGGGCGAGTTCGTGGAATGTGGTCAGGTTCTCGACGGTCAGTACATAGGTGTCAGGCGTGGCCAGGCGTATCCGCTTGATAGAGGATGGTGATAGCCCCACGTAGGGGTAAGGGATTGCGAGCTCGGTTCCGTCAGCCATATCGACAATGCCGCTCCCGGCCAGAAGAATCGGCATCGGCATTTTGACCAGTCCGAGTCCATTCAGGACATCATCGGTTTCGCGCCAGGGCGGCTCCATCGTTTCGGCCGTCATGACATCAAGTGCAGCAATAATGGCTTCAATCCGTTTGGTGTCGGAGAAAAGCTGGCCACTTAGTCGTCGCATAGGAATGTCATCCTCTCGCGCGCGCTCCTGACTGGCCGCGATGACACGGCAGGCATCCAAAACTTCGTGGGCATCACTGGCCTTCAAGCCACGGACAGTCTTCCCGATGCGCCAGCGTTGCAGCACATCGCCAACCCGCATGTCGTCACGCCAAGGGGCTAGGAGGGATTCAGCCACCACATAGTCAGCCCATGCGGTTTGGCGCCCGAGCAGTCCGGCCGTCAGATCGGCACTCACCAGCCGGGCCCGAACAATTTGGCCGTCCGCGCCGGCCCGCCTGTCCCATTCCAGCGCAATGCACCCCTGGCGCTCGGCCTCGCGTAGGCAAGCATGCAGGGCTGCCTTGTCGTCATGGTGGGGGAGGCGGAAGTATTCAGCCAGCGAAGCCTCTGAAAAGAGGAGGGTAGGTTCCGCGACCGTTCCTTTCTCCCATGCCCTTTCCGCCTTCTGAAGCAGCTTGTCCAGAATGGACCGGTACAAGGCTTCCGACTTCGTGCTCATAGACGTTCAGCCTCCAGGCTGGCGATCATGTTCTGCAGCAGATCGGGGTGTTCGGAGGGCATATCGGACATCAACAGCTTTCTGGCTGGCTCTTTGATCTTGGTTTGTTCGATGAAGATGTCCCTCTCGAACCGGTTGATCTCGTAAACGGTGTCCAGGGAAGGGGCTAGCTTCGCAAAATCGGACTCGGGGGCAGCCAAGACCAGTTGCAGACCGATATGGTCCAGGAAGCGAGCCGCCGAAGATGCATTTTGCTGGTCCATGCTGTGGAAAGCCTCGTCCAACAGCATCACACCGGCCCCGGTATGCCTCGCTGTATCGATCCGATAAGCCGCCGCCATGGCAGCGCCGGCCACGATGAGGAAGGGCAGTCGATGTTCGCCGTTTGATCCTTTACCCATACGGACCGACAACGGAATGACTTTGCCGTCGTCGCGGTCGATCATCAGGTCATAGACAAAGAGGGTGCGGTAATCATCCAGCGGGTTGAAACCCGTCTGTCCATCCTGGGAGGCGTCATCCAGCAGTTCCATGAGGGCGCTGTGGCCTTCGTCCCCCAGCATGAACGAACCTTGCTCGCTATCCCGGCTGACATTGAGGATGTAGTCGTAAATCGAGCGGTGGGCTTTCGCCGGCTCGACCACAAAGCGATACCGTTCACCGTTGGAGAAAGGCGGGCAAGCCTTCAGGGTCTTGTTGATCGCCGAGAACGTGAGGTGCATCTGGTCGATGCTTTCGCGGATGCGAACCGCCACATCGTTACGGAAGGCCTCTTCTGCGGCCTTGGCGGCGCGCTCGACGTCGCCCTGACGCTCAGCGATCTCACTGTCGCGCAAACGCTTGGCCTCGTCCTTCACCCATGCGCGCCCAAGCTGCCAGTTCTTCAGTTCTTCCCCGAGCGAGATACCGTTCCTGTCCAGATAGGACTGGAACTGCAGGGCCGCGTTCGTTTCAGCCTTGTTGCCTTCCCGGTTGGCAATCTCAATGCGGCTGTTGCAGCCATTCATGCGCTCCGCGTGGCCACCGCCAGCGAGGCCGGTTTCGATATCCGACCGAACACGATCCATCACACCCTCGTCGATATCCTGGGCGGCCATGGCCTCTTTGAAAGCGGCTTCGTTCGATTGGCGCTGCTGGCGTGCCACGATCAACAGAGGAATCCAGTCACGCAACTGATTGTCGATGCGGACTAGCTCGATGCGATTGTTCTCCAGCTGGTCTCGAGCGTTATCCAGAGCCTCCTGTTTCCGTTTGACTTCCGTTCTAAGGGACGCGCTAGCCGTGGTATCGATGGCCGACAGGGTGTTGCTCGCTTCGGAGAGCTGATGTTGCTCATCCAGCGCGCGGCCAACCGCATCCCGAATGCGCTGGCTCATCTCTTCCAGGTCGCCCAGTTTAGTAATCCGCGTCAATACTTCTTCAGCTTGGCGAGAGGCGCGACTGACCGTACCGCGTTTCCCGGCTAGTTCCGAGATTTCGCTCCGATATTGCTCCTGCTCGGCATAGGTCAAGCGCTTCCCAAACAGAAGCTCCTCCTGACTGAGCAAGCGCATTCGGCTGACAGCGAAATTGGCGGACAACATGCCGTCGATGGTCATCGCCCGGGAATAGCGCTCCAGTTCCTCTTCCGTTTCAACACAGCGCATCTGGCCCAGCAAGGCGCGAAGATAGCCAAGGGCGACCGCGTTATCGCTCACCAGCAGATTGCCGACCAGGCCACCATCCGTTTCGTTCCACGACTGCGAGCGGAAATGATGCGGCTGGACGATCTTGGCCGAGTAAGCGGCGTTGCCTCGCATGTGGCGTAGCAGCCGAACCGCCTCGCGTTCCTGCCCGGCCGGCACAACCAGGGATTCACGATTGCCCTTGAAAAACGATTCGATCGCCGTTTGCCAACTAGCATCGCTGATTTGCACCAGGTTGCTGACCGGCTCAGCCTCAATCCCGTTTTCCCGCAAATACTCGATCACGGCACAGACGGCATCGCTGATCGGTGCACCGTCACGTTCAGCATTCCGGATCTGGCCAGTCAGGACGCGCATCCGGTCATCGATTTCTTCCAGCGCCTTAGCGGCCTGTTCTTTGGCCTGTTGCAGCGCCGGTGTTTCGGTACCGAGGAAGCTCACTGCTTTGCAGAGGGCCGTATCCATCCCTGTCAGAAGTTCTTGGTCGTACCGGTTCTTTTGGTGGCTGATCTCCCGCTGAACTTCCTTCGCCTGTCGCATCCGGTCCGGAAGGATCTTCTCGGTCACGATGCCGTCAATGATGCTGGCCAGCTTGATCATTGGCGCCTCAACGCCGCGCAGCGTGATCCCGAAGGCGAGTTTCAGTTGGGCAATATTCTGGGCCAGGTTCTCCACGAGGGTAGCGTCGTTCTGGCTGTGCAGAATGGACAACGCTTGGTCATAGGCAGTTTGGGCGTTGGCCACATTGTTTTTCAGCGTCTTCCGAATCTTGCGCTGTAGGCGCTTCTTGCCGGACGCGGTAAGAATCTGGTCCTTAAGGGATAGCGCACGCTGCTGGCTCTCTTTGAACTGGTACTCGGCCGCCAGTGCACGAATGCTGATTTCGCGGCTTCGATATTGCGCCACCTTGTCGTAGGCCTCGCCCAACACGTCCAGTTCGGCCAGTTGCTGCTGCACCCGGATCAATAGGTTCTTGAGTTCCTTGAAGGTGTCGATCTGTTTGCGGGCATTCCGGCGGTCAATCGGCCGGGCGTCGACCACATAGTCGCGCACGAAGCTATCGACACTATCGATGTTCTTCAGCAAGACGCTTTTGTTGAAGGTCTTGAGGTACTCATCCACGTTGATGCTGCGTGCCTTGGGCTGCAGGGAGTGAAGCAGCTCATGGACGTATTTCGTTGGCTGGTCGGTGAAGAAGGGGGTGCGCCCGGCGAAGTCGCTCTTGGCGCGCATTCGGGCCATGAAGTCGTGGTAGAGGAGGGGAACTTCACCCTCGAGCGTCGTTTCCAGATGGTCATTCCGCGTCAGGTCCAGGCCGTTAAGGACATACAGGCCGAGCACCTGGTGTTTCGACTCACTGGCGGTTGCACGTATGCAGACGCCGACGCTGATGTTCTCCTTGGTCTGTTCATCCTCGAAGACCAGCGTGATGTAGCTGATCGCATCGTCGCGCTTGCGATCGTTGGATGATCCGCTACCGGTGTCGTCGACCACGCCCAGGCAATAGTCGCGAATGGAGCGGGGATTGCGCCGGCCGCTGCCGGTGACCGCCACCGATTGACTATTGAAGGCAAGCCATCCGCCATGAGCGCCCAGCATAGCGATCTGAATCGCGTCCAGCATGGACGTTTTCCCGGAGCCGTTTTGACCGAGGAAGGCGACGTGGCCCGTGATGTCGAGTTCAACGGCGTCATAGAGGAAGAATTGGACGAGGACAACGCGTTTAAGCTTCTTCACTGGCTTCTCCTTCTGTGGCCTCGACAACGGCTTCGTCGTCCTCTTCAAGCGCCGGCGAATCAACGCGGGTCGCCCCGGTGTAGATGCTCAGGCGCTCGAGCGTCTTTTCATTCACGATGGCTTCGATGCCCGGCAGGACGGCCACATCGAATGGTTGATCGGAGCCCGGCTCGGTGGGCGGCGTCTTGACCACCCCGTAGGCCTTCATGCGTCCCAGCAGGTCTTTCAGCAGCCCGACCTCAGAAGGGAGTTCTCGACCGGTTTCGTTCCGGTATACCTCAAGAAATTCCTCGATGGCCATGACCGCTGACCCGTTTTCAAGCTCGGCCTGCATTGCCTTGAGGTGATAGCACTTGCGCAGCACCAACAGAAGGAGCGCGTCCCCAATGGACATGTTCTTTTGCTTTTCCACATAGGGGATGGCGGCGACGAAGCGGTGTGTCGAGTCGAACTTCAGTTCCATACCGAGGAGGTGGAACGTTTCCCTGAACGCATCCCGGTACCGGTCAATCAGACGATAGGCAAAAGCCTGCTGCTTGTTCGTTTCGTACAGGATTTGGCTGGTGATCAACTGATACGCAGCCCCCTTGAAGTCATCCTGCTGGTAGTAGTCGTTTGACCCAATGATGTCGTTCCACTCACGCGGCATGGCCGGCTCCCACAGTTCGGCGCGTCACCACAAATTTGGGGACGCTGAGATATTCGTTTTCGGTGATTTCGTCACTCACGATTTCAAAGCGATAGTCTTTGAGGGGACGCAGCATCGGGTGGGCTTTTCGCCCTTCGGACCCGTACCGTCGCCCGATAACCGACAGGCGCATCACATGGACGAAGAGGCAAAGGTCGTGGATGCTCTCGATCTTGATATCGTCTGAACTCACGCGGTACCCGCCGCCCAAGTGCTTCTCCATGAATGCTTCAACCTGGGCCGGGGTGACCTCCCGATTGAGCTTCATGATCCGCTTGAGCTGCATCTGGGCCCGTTGCTCGATGGTGAGTACCGCCTTTTTGATGGGCGCTCGCGCCATGGGGCCAACGCGCTTCTGGTAGGGCGGCAACCGGGACTCGGAGAGCAGATGGCCAGGCATCATCGGCATGGCAGTCTCTGCTTCAGGAGAGGCGTTCTTGAGGCGGTCGATCGATATGCTCAACAGCCGGTCAAGGCGATCCTGTGTCCTCAGCTTGTAGGTCAGGAAGGCCATCGACTGAGCGGTTGCCCGGTCGACACTCTCGTTCAGGCGATCCAGATGGCGGTCAATGTCGCTGAACATGAGGACCCGGGAGACGTCAGCCTCGAATTTGACGGCCGCCTCCTCGTCGCTTGTGCACCGCATGGCTGATCGGTAGTAGCCGATCATGGCCTCACGCTTGTTCGGGTCGTCGCGCAGCATCAGGGCGATTTCAATGATCCGTCCGCGGTGGCGAAGCGGGTGATTGGCCGTTCTCAGTTCGTGGTAGTCGCGAATGAAGAGCTGGCTGATGTAGTGATCGAAGAATGATCGGACGAAGGCCGCCGTTGTTTCCTGACGCTTCAGCAAATCGATGGCATCGCGCACGCGCATGGTTGTCGCGCTCAATGTCGCGACCAGTTCCCGCGCCTGCAGTGCCGCCTCATGAAAGCCGCTGGCCTGGCGCGCGGGGTCGGACAAAACCTGTTCCAGCTGGTTATGAATGAGCTGGACCTTGCCCCCGATGATCTGTGGCCCTTCTTCCGCAAATTGCCGCAACTGTTCCAGAAAGCGCTGGACCATCATGGCCATCGAGACATAGTGCTTAACCCCGACGACATCCTCGCGCAGCCAGCCGGCGTTGATCAGCGATCGGTAAGCGATATTGGCTCGGATGTTGATGGGCGTATTGGGTTCGATGTCTGCATCCGGCGACCACTCTCGGTCGAGAATGAAGCGCTCGATCTCGCTGGTGATTGTCCGTTGTAGATAGCCATAACCATCGGGCGGCGAACTTTCCGGCCCGAAATAGTGGTCATAGAGGCGCAGCAGCAAGTCCCAGTAAAAAGCCTTGCTCGGGGCAGCGAGTGGCCCAAACAGGTTTTCGGGTAAGCGTTCGAATAG
>RRZT011064486.1_pt1 | contig 24694 bp, 14 predicted proteins | sample 2165551 | NCBI WGS metagenome assembly RRZT01 (sample SAMN10456910, study PRJNA506462) | wastewater metagenome | biome: wastewater; feature: sludge; material: wastewater sludge; isolation source: wastewater sludge with Escherichia coli K12::gfp cells carrying plasmid... | place: USA: Moscow, Idaho... | reverse complement strand
ATATTCGGATTCCAGATTTGGTCACTACCTGTTACACAAAAATCATAACGCTCATTAATATGCTCCGGCACTTCATTATCGCTAATTGTAAAAGGTGTTTCTATAATATATTTGTTTGTAAATGCACGAAAGGTCGCTATTTTTTTTTGTTTACACTCCCTCAACAAAGCTCGTTGTGAATGTTCACCAATTTTATCAGTAATTTTTTTTATCAGAATCAATGGCGATTGAGAAAACAACCGGAGTAAACGCATTTTAAAAGTCACAGTTACATTATTTAGCGGAAATCGATTGACAATAGTTTCTACCTCAAAATCCAATGATTTCAATATTTCCTGAACGGCATAATTTTGTAATCGGTTACCATAATTTGCATAATCGGTAATCGTATGTATTCCAATGCGCTTCATACCAATCATTTTTTAGTTTCAGAAACAATATGCTTATATAGATCCAAATATGCAGAAGCCATATTTCGCCACGAAAACATTTTTGCCCGTTCAACACCTTTTTCACAAAGTGCCAATCTGTATTCTTCGTCGGACAGTATTTTCTCTATCGCATTGGCTATTTCTTTTGGTTTTGCAGGATCGACAATAGCTGCAGCATTACCTGCAACTTCGGGCATAGATGAAGTATTTGAAGTAATCACAGGCACTCCACATGCCATTCCTTCAAGAATCGGAATACCAAAACTCTCGCGCAAGGATGGATATAAAAACACTTTACACTGATTAATAATTGCTGGTAGCTCGGCATTGGGCACATAACCTGTCATTACTATATCTTTACGAATTTCGGTACAACCAATATTTTTTAATATTGCAAGCAACGCGTTCTCATCAAAATCGAGCATTACAAGTTTGTAAGCAATATCCGACTTTCTGTTTATTTCGGCAAAAGCACGTAACACATTGGGTGTATTTTTTTTGGGGTCGGTATTTCCGAGGAAAAACAAAAAACGCTCAGGAAGATTGTATTTTTTTCGGGCTGCAAGTAGTACATCTTTGTCCTCAATCACTTTGAAGTGCTCTCCAACTCCATTATAAATGGCGTAAAGCTCATTGGTAAGACCCAGAAAATTCTTGATTCTTTCTTTCTCGTAATTCGAAACTGTTACCACGGCTTTGCTTGTACGAGCCACAGTAGGCACTATCAAACGACGGTACAAATTTCCGAATTTCTGGTAAAGTGTTGCTCCTTTTTTAAGTAAATTAAGTCGCTCCAGGTAAATAATATCATGTATAATAGTAATCACTGGTACTTTACATCTGATGGGCGCAGTATTACTTGTACAATGAAGAATATCGCAACCAGCAGCTTCGGCAGCTTTAGGAAGCAGAAATTGTTCCCAAATAGGATAAAATCCTCCGGATAACTCTACTATTTTAAAATTTTTGGCTTCGGGAATACATTTATTATCTTCGTCGGGCTTTACGAAAATCACATATTCATTTTCTGTGTCAATTTGTTGCAGATTTTTAATTAGTTCAAGTGCAACCATATCCATGCCATGCTTTTTGCGTCGAAAAAGTCTTTGACCTTCTATCCCTATTTTCATTGTGTATTCTTTTTTAAAATTTCATTATTGAATTCGGTTTAAACCAAATCATTTAAAATAAGTTTTTGCACGTTTTACAAACAATAAAATAACTGAATATCAACTTAATAAATAAAACCAAATCATCACGAAAAAAATACAGACAACAGCTTTTTAATCGGTACCATGCTGGGTATGAATAAACTTTTTATTTGCCCCTTTTAATTTAAAAAGAGAAACAAACATGCTAATAAATGCTTTTGGTAAACTCAATAAAGCAAAAAAAGTTTGTTTATTGTAAAATTTTGGTGGTATAGCCAATCCAAAAGCCGCAACAATTAAAAGCAATAAAGTGAACCAGTAATAATAATTAAACATTAAAACTGTTTGTGCATTCAAATTAAAACTCAAAGCAAAATAAAATGCTGTGATTAAAAAACTTACCCCAAGTAATAAAATGCGTGGAGGTGAAATCATTTGATACACTTTATCGAAAAAATCGATATTAGCACGGGTAATTAAATGATAAAAGCCAGGGACTACAAATCGACGGAAATAAATAAACTGAGCCGACAACCAACGCCGACGCTGATTTTCAAATACTTCAACTTTTTGGACTTTCTCATCGGCTACTATTGCATCGTTAAGATATTCAATTTTCACCTTGTCGCGCAATAATGTAAGTTCAAGTTCTTTATCGAATCCACCTACAGCTTTCACTTCTAACATACGAGCCTTAAACATAAGGTAATCAAAAGCCATTCCTGAGCCAATAAGAGCAGACGATAAACCAATAGCCCTGTGGCCTTTACGAAAAATTGTATTATTTAATTCCTCACTTACAGCATCGAGAACAGCAAAGGCAGTATTTGTATTTTTTGCCACTCTATGTCCCTGAACTACTTTGAAACCAGATTCAAATGAATTATTGATTTTAGTTAAAAAATCCAGTTCCATTACATTATCAGCATCCAGAATTAGCGCTACATCGTAGTTATCAGGCAGTTGTTCCATTGCTTTATTCAGTGCTTTCGATTTAGTACTTACATCAAACGAAACTTCAATTAATTTAATCGGTAATAATTTTAAAGCTTCAATAGTTTGATGGTGAAATGAATCGGCAATTATTATCACATCGAATTTATCATCAGGATAATTTTGTGAAAGCGCTTGCCTTGCCACATCAATTATAACCTTATCTTCTTTATATCCAGGTATTAGTACAGCAATTTTTCGATATTTGGTTGCCATTTTATACTTCTTCGATTTGTAAAACAGTGCAAATACTGAAAATGAAAGTACATATACAGCGGCTATCAGAAAATATACATATATAATTGTTTCGACTATATTTAGAATAAGTATGAATATTTTCATATGTGTACTGATAATTAGAAATTCGAACATTTATTTGAAATGATAATACTAATCAAAAACATGAAAAGAATTACTTACTGCTCCCTGCTAATATATATATAGCAGGGAGTGTATAAGTTTGAAATATAATAAATTAAACCAAATTCATTGGTTTGCGCCCTATGCTGTAATACACAAAGTCAAAATCATCAATTTCGTCAAGATCGAAAATATTACGTCCGTCGAACAGCACTTTTTCGTTCATAAGTTTAGCCATAACCTTGAAGTTTGGCAATCTAAATTCGCTCCATTCAGTCACTACAGCAAGTGCATCTGCACCAATCAAAGTTTCGTACATATCTTTACAATACTTGATTTTATTTCCCAAAACCCTTTCAGCTTCGTGCATAGCAATAGGGTCGTAAGCACAAACGGTTACACCTTTTTCGAGTAATTTATCAATAAGCACCAACGAAGGAGCTTCGCGCATATCGTCGGTTTCGGGTTTGAATGACAATCCCCAAATTGCTATTGTTTTGCCTTCGAGTTCACCTTTAAAGTGCTTGTATATTTTGTTGTATAATACATTTTTTTGATTATAGTTTACTTCTTCAACTGCTTTGAGTACTTTCAGTTCATAATCGAAATCCTGAGCTGTTTTTACCAACGCCTGCACATCTTTTGGGAAACATGAACCACCATATCCCACACCAGGATAAAGGAACTTGTAACCAATGCGCGAATCTGAACCTATGCCCTTGCGAACAAGGTTTATATCGGCACCTACAATTTCGCAGAGATTGGCAATATCGTTGATAAAGCTAATTTTGGTTGCAAGCATGGAGTTTGCAGCATATTTTGTCATTTCAGACGAAGTAATATCCATCGAAATTATGGGGTGATTATTAAGCACAAAAGGCTTATACAAGCGTTTCAAAACTTTTTCAGCTTTTTCGGTCTCAACACCAATTACTATACGGTCCGGTTTCAAGAAGTCATCCACAGCATTACCTTCTTTCAGAAATTCAGGATTCGAAGCCACATCAAATTCTACAACTACACCTCGTTTATCAAGTTCCTCCTGTATTGCTGCTTTAACTTTCTTGGCAGTTCCCACAGGCACTGTGCTTTTGGTAACAATCACTGTATATTCGTTCAGATGCTGTCCTATTTCACGAGCAACACCCACTACATATTTCAAATCGGCACTTCCATCCTCATCGGGCGGCGTACCAACAGCTATAAAAATTGCATCGCTATCATTTACAACTTCTGCAAGTTTTGTTTTAAAAAACAGGCGTTCTTTTTGCACATTGCGCTTCACCAGATCTTCCAATCCTGGTTCGTAGATAGGCATTATGCCATTATTCAAATTATCAATTTTTGATTGATTAACATCAATACAATTCACAACGGCACCTGTTTCGGCCAGGCAGGCACCCGATACGAGGCCAACATATCCTGTTCCAACGATTGAGATATTCATAATTCAATTTCTTTTAAATGATTTATATTAATAGTTTCAATAAGTTTAACACAAAGATAATCTTAATAAACAATGTTATTTGTAAAAATAACATTAATTTGAAATATTTTTTTCAAGCAAAAAATTTATAAGTCTATTTATCTAACAATAAGATAGTTTGTTTGCATTTTTCTAAATTATAATTCACGAATGAAAATTTGAAATAAAACAAGTTATTTATGTATTATCCATTCATGAATAAATGTTTCCGATACCAGTGACTTCTAAAATTATTTTTTAAAAAACTTATCCCTGATTTTTAATAATATTTTTCTTAGCCATGGCAAATACTTTCCACTTTTTATGTTGTATGCAAAGTTTTGACTTTCGAAAATCATTTCAAAGTTTTCGGTACAAAAAACTGGCTTACCTGTAATTCGATTAATCTCAAAGGCTTGTGATAAAGAACTTTCGATAAACAATTTATATTCGCTCATTTTATAAGTATTCGCTTTGTGGATTGCATGATTATTTGCTTTTTGGCGGGCATACATATCAGGCAAATCGAGCATTACCAAATTCTTGTATTTCACATTGTTTTTGGCAAGCCACGTTTCAGTTTCCGAACGATATTTTTCGAGTCGTGAAGTAACCAATGTTCCTATATTACTACGTGGGATATAAAGTGGTTCAGCATTTAGTATAAAATCAATGTATTTAGGACCATCATCGTTTTGTTCAACTTCAGGGTCCACACACAACACACCATCAATATCAAAACAAGCTTTTTCTAAATCGGTGTGATTGAGAATATTCCACTGAAAATATCGGGGCAGTGGAACCGCTTCAAAATAATAATCAACCAGTTTTTCTTTACCGGGAACTACATATATAGCACAATAGCTTATTTCAAAATCGCTACTCACTTCACTAACAAGGTCTTTAGCCTTTATCATTGCCGAGCCTGAAGCAATACTATCATCAACAATAAGTATTTTCTTAAATTCCTTTACATCAATAAACTGTCCTCTTTCGCCCGATTTATAAATATGCCCGTTACGAAACGAATGAATATCGGTAAACGGTTTACTTAGATACAAGGCAATTAAGTTTGCAGGCAGCATACCGCTACGTGGCACACCAACTATCAAATCAAAATCTCGAGGCAATATATTCAATCGTTTCAGAATTACCTCATTCATGTTAGCTATATTTCTGTAATACATGGCGTTATTTGTTTTAATAAATTAATATCTTTATCTATTCAAAAATACTATTTAATCTGTAATTTTGCTATCACCTGCTCAATAAAACCAGCAAAAGTTTCGGTACGGGCTTCCCACGAATTATTGGACGCAAAATCTTCTCTTCTTTTAATTTTTGAAGCGCTATCATTCTCAACTTCCCATTTGAGTTTATTTACAAAATCATCTTTATGCATAGCTACACTCACTAAACCGTCAAACTCGGGCAAAGAAGCAAAAGCATTCATTACCACAGGCACGCCTACTGCCAAATATTCATTAATTTTGAGTGGATAAATGTTTTTATTTACTTCATTCACAATATAAGGGATAATTCCCACATCGTATTGTGCGAGTAGTTGAGGCACATCATTGGGTTGCACAGGATCGAAAAATTGCACGTTTTTATATTTCTCTAATCTCGTCTTCATTGTATTATTTCGCATGTCGCCTGTAAATTCGAACACAAAATCAGGTAGTTGCTCAACTGCATATTCAACTGTATCGATATCGAAACGGGGATCTAAGCTGCCGATAAAACCTACTTTTTTGGTGCTTGCATTGTGAACATCATGCTTGGCATATTTTCGAAAAACAGGAAAATCGACCCCATTTTTAACCACATAGCAATTGCTATTGAATTTTTGTTTCTCATCTTTCAAATAGTCCGAAGTGGTTATTATAGCATCCACTTTTTGCATAAACGATTTCTCAATACCAAAAATTCTTTTACCAAAAAACACCGATTCAACACCATCATAACAGTAGTATATATGGGCTTTTTCTGAAAATTTGCGTACTAGAGCATTTCCATAAATAGGATTATAAGCCGTAATAACAATTGGGTGTACAAATGATAACTTATGTATTGCTTTGCGTACGGCTATTTTGTAGATACACGCATTTAAGGGAAAAAATAAATTGAAAAGAGCTTCGTTTTTAAGAAAAAAAAGCGGTAAGTTTGGTGGTAAAACCAAATTATAAACCTTTGAACCAGTGTTCGTAACAATTTCGGTTAATCTATTATCTATACCTAACATTCGCTTTGTGGGTGCTTGTTGATAGCCGCGTAGTGTGGCATAGATATCTTTCCATGTGTACGGATACTCTACAAATAATACACTATTTCGAATGGCCAACCGTTCGAGCAATTGAACTGTAGATTTAGCATATTTTCCGAACCAACTTGTATTTGCTATACAAATGATATTTTGATTTTCAAGCATAAGCAAATTTTTATAAATATATTAGATTTTTAGTAGTTATAACTAAATAGAATTAGTAGCTAAATTATAATTACATACTATTTTTACATAGCATCTTTCTCCCATTTTGGCATTAATGAAATAAGTGCAACACTTACAGCAACTATAACTGTGTTAGGCATTTGCCCTAAACTTGAAGCACTAAATGATGATACCATAAGCCCTGACATACCTGCAGTAAAAGCAATGGCTTTGCTTATATTTTCAGGCTTTTTTAATCTGAAGAATATCAAAAAAATTGACTTTAAAAAAAAATAAGACACCATCAGCAAGTAAAATAATAAGCCAACTATTCCTTGCTCAGCCCAAAGTTGAATGTACCATCCGTCGGTAGCAGTTTCGGCTAAAAAAGTGTTTGGTGAAAATCGCAAACCCCAATTTCCTGAAGATCCAATGCCCCCTCCAAAAGGCCTGTTTTTGAGATACGCAGCAAACAGCTTTCGGTTTTCCTGACGTACATTAAGCGATTCATTTTCTTCGCCAAAGGCACTTCTCATTCGTCTTATGTCATAATTATCTTGTCCAATGGTTGTATATTTGAAAAAGAAAAACAATGCAAAAACCACAAAACCCATGGTTATCATTATTTTCACTTGTTTTGATAAAATGGTATAAACTACAAATCCAACAAGCGGAACTGCAATTGCACTGCGCGTACCTGAAATAAGCATGGCATAGAGCGACATGAGGGCAACAACAAAATAGAAAAACTTAGCACTTTTCTTTTCTTCATAAATACCCAAAATTAAAAAAACGACACCAAAATAACCCATGGATCCACCGTAAGTTCCGGCATCGGAAAAAAAGGAAAAAACACGCAAATTTCCAAATAAAATATGCGTTGATCGGTTGCCCGGCTGATTCAGCCAAACCTGCTCCCAACGATCTACACCCATGTACTTCTGCATTACACCTTTCAGTACTGCAAGTAATGTAAACCATGCACAAAGGGTAATAAATAAACGAAAATCCTTTGGTTTATTGAAAACCAAATAAACCAAAGGAATAGTAAGAAATAAATAAAAAGCCTGACCGCGCATGGCATAAAACCACGCTTCGCGACTAACAGCCTCAGGGTTGACAAGTTGAAACAGTGTCATTACAAACCACACAATTACAAAATAAGTGTAATCGCGACCGGCATTGCGCCAATCAACTTTGGTATTAAACTGACTAAACACTACCGAAAGAGCAGTAAGAAAAAGAAAAGCATCAACCATAAGCCCCATTGGAGCAGGGATGTAGCGTGTGAGCCCAATAGCAAAATAATTTGCAAAGAGAGTTGTTATAAATACAAAACGTGGGTTCCGGAACGAATAATATAGAAAAACCAAAGGGAAAGGTACAATTAATAGTGCAAATGCAGCCATCATATTGTTTTTCGAAAAAAACCAAATAGCACCCAATAACAAAGAAGTTAAAAATGAAACTACTATAAACTTTGTAAGCGCATGTTGAAAATTAAATATTTTGTTTGCCGGATTTTCACACATAAAAAATAATAAGGATTGTTGAAGAATAAATCAAAACCAGTAAGCTTCAAACTTGAAATAGGAACAGTGTACGAAAGCGTAATAAAGAATGTCAAATAACCAGAAACCTCACTAGAATATTTGCTGACTTATTTCATATAATTTTTATTAAACTCTTTATCAATTGTATTTTCCTTACAAGAAATACCAGCGCTTACACACAATAATCATTTATAGAAATTTAGATATTAAAATACTATTGATTGCATAAAAATTGAATGTTTAAATTCAAAAAAAATGTACTTTCATTTTAAATTTACTTTCTACTAAATCTTTATAAATGTAGTTATTCGGCAATCGCTCCTTAAACCATTCTACTTAATAACTTTTTCATCAATTTACGAATTGGAGACCTTTTTTTTGGTATCTCGCCATAAATCTCTTCTAAATTATCGGGTAGAGTATTGGTTAGAACTCCATAAAGATTTGTTGATTCAACATTTGCAGCAACTTGTGCTTTCACTTTTTGTATTATAAACTCATCTGCATCCGACCATGATGTATTTGCACTGTAAACGAGCAAAGTAACATCAGCTTTCTCTAGTAATACAGGATTTGTTATTCCATCTCCTAATGCAGGAAAAATACTGATTAAAAAATCGGGAACAACGGCTAACTGAGCTACACATTCATCATAATTATTTAATTTCACCAAAGGTATTTCAATGGCTGTTTCACTACCTTCTTTGCCTTCAATATTCTTCTTAGTGTTAAAATTCACAATTACACTCTCAAATCCAAGCAATTTCAACTTTTCGTCAATCCTTTTGGCAACATCTGTTTTGCCTGCATCGTCCCAAGCACTGCATATTTGAACAACAATGGGTTTTTTATTTATATTTGACAATTGTTTTAATTTCTCAAAGACAAACAAATCAGCCTGTTGATTAATTTTTTCGTTATCAGGATATTTTTTATTGCTTTCTATACTATAACCTGCCAATACCGGTAAGCCTGAGTATTTGTTAAGAATTGAAGGTTTCTTAATTCGTTTATCCATCAACTCAATGATTAATACAGCCATTAAAAAAAATATTACAGAAAAAAGCGCAGCAGCTATCATATACAACTTTCGAGGCGGCATAATGGCATTGATAGGAAATCTTGCCTCATCAGAAACTTTCATTGTAGAGCGCATATTAATATTTTGCTCATTTTTCCGGGCTAAACTCAAATGGTTCAAAATGCTTAGATATTCCCGTTCAAATACATCAATTTCTCTTTCAAAGCGTTTAATATTAGCTCCAACAGGCGCAAAACGTTTGAATTGTTTCATGAACTCAATCTGCCTATCTTTCATCGATGCATATTGAGCTGCAAAAGTTTGATTGTTTTTAACTGCATCAAGCCATTGAGAAAGTATCCGCTGTGTTTCAATGCCCTGACTTTTATTATCGAAAATGTTAAGCGAATCAATTTTCAAGCTTAATTGCTCTTCAAGGTCTGTCTGTTGACGCTTCAAATCGGGGAGTTGTGCTTTAAACGTCGATGCTTCATTAAGTTCAATGTATGTAATAGCTGTACTTGTATTAACCAATTGTTGCCTGATACGCAGAATTTCAGTATTACGCAAATTTATTTTAAAGCGCGATTCAACCTCTTTCTCAATCTTATTAAGCACAGACTCAGATGCTTCAAATTGCATTTTTACTTCCTGAAGTAGAATTTCAATTTTTTCTTGTTGGGTAGTTACTTGCTCGGTTTGTTCGTAGTAGTTTATAATGTCGTTGTCAATATTATACTCTAACAGTTTTTGTTCAGAAACATCAAGTTTTTTCTGTATTTCACTAAGTTTTTGCTCGAAATAAGCTACAGTAGAGTTTGACATGCCAATTTTAAGTCCGCTATAATTACGAATAAAAATAATAGTAGCAAATTTCACAGTATTATATGCAATGCCGGGATCAACACTCTGGAAGCTTAATTTTATCAAATCACTATTCGACAATCGTTCAGCTTTTATATTGGAAATTGCCTGCACGCTATAGTACTTGTGTCCATAATTTAATAGTCTATATACATAGTTGGTTTCGTCCTGTACTATAGATTTCTTAATATTTTTATATGTTGCATCAAAATTATTTGCCACCACAAGATTTTTCACTTTGTCAGGTACAGTAGCTTTAAGCTCTTCAAAAGCATCTTGTGACAGAATTTCCTTTTGGGCTTTTTCCTGCATTAAATGTTGGGTAAGTAAACTCAAAGCAACCTCTTCGAAAAATTGTGGAGACTTGAGCATAGTCATTATATTGTTATACTCGTTTTGTGTGGCTACATTATCGACCCGTACATTTTCAACACTTAAACCTGTATTTGATGTTACACCTGTAAATAATGTAGAACTTGCACTAAATTGAGGTTTTAGATTAGCCGTAGCAAAATATACCAATACTGCCACAACAATTGGTATAGCAATAATGTACATTGCTTTTGATAAAAAAAGTTTTATTAATTGGATAAAGTTCATTTTTTAGTGGTTTGATTGTAAGTCCCAATTAACAGTTTCATTAAATAATACTTTGCATAAAACTCGTTTTTACTCGTAATATAAGCTTCATGGGCTTTTGTGTAAGAGGTACTTATTGATGCATATTCGGTTACACTCAAAAAATTGCCGGCTAAATCGTTGCTTGCTTTTAAAAAATCTAATCTAGTAGCCTGAAGATTGTTCTGGTTAATAATCATCCTTTCCTGTGCGGCTTTCATAGTAAAATACTCATTCACTACAATTTTCGATATTTCGATTTTCAACTCATCACGCTTAAACTGGGCTTCCTTCACGGAATACATAATTGCTTTTTTCTCATTCTTATTATTGAGAAAAACAGAAAGCGGCAATTTTATTGTTAACCCTCCAAAATAGTTAAACTGCTCGCGAGCAGTAGTTAGTCCTACATCTGGTAAATCGGGGTTAACTTCCTCTATCTGAATTTGATTGAACAAACCGTACCTGGTATTGGCATCAATATGTATATAATTTGTCCATGATTTTTTCTGAATCTTAAGTTCTTCAAGAAGTTTTTCAACCTGTGCATCGTTGGCTTTAAGCAATGGCGAATATTCGATGGCTGCTTTTATGCAATTATCGAGTGTCGGAATTTCAATTTTTTGCATATCACTAAAAACTGTTGAATCTTGATCTACAGGATTTTGTTGCGCGTAAAAAGTTGAAATATAAAGGCAAAACAATAATAATAACTTATATCTTTTTTGCATATCCTTTAATTATACATTTTCGTGCTGAAGCATAGCAGGAATTGTTTTCAATAAAATTTTTATATCGTACCAAAAAGAATAGTTTTCGGCATACTCAATATCGAGTTGTTTACGTTCGTCGGCTGACATAACATTAGCCCCACCTCTTTTGGTTACTTGCCATAATCCGGTTATACCTGCCGGAGCCAGAAAACGCTTGGCCCACTGATCTGAAGTTAGTAGTTCAGCTTCGTAAAGTGGCAGTGGTCGATTTCCCACAATTGACATATCGCCTTTGAGTACATTTATAAACTGAGGCAATTCATCTATACTTGTATTTCGCAAAATTCTTCCAACTTTAGTGATTCGTGGATCGTTTGCCATTTTGAAAAAAGCATTTTCACGTTTTTCGGCTTTTCGTTTTTTTACAATATCTTCAGCAATAAAACCCTCGTCGTGTATCAAAATTGTATCATCGTTGGATACACTCTCATTAAGGTTTTCGCCCTGGGTGTTTAAAACTTCATTATTGTTACCTTGATATTGATTTTTTTTCATCAACTCATCAACACGTTTATCAGCATCGGAATACATACTTCTGAATTTCAAAAAACCAAAAACCTTGTAGCCGGTTCCAATGCGAGGAGCTGCGTAGTAAAATTTACCTTTCGACTCAATGCGAATTATCAAAGCAATTAAAGTAAAAAGTGGTAAAAGTATAATCAATACGCTACCGGCAAAAAGGATATCAAAAGTACGTTTCCAAAGAGGTAGTTTGAAGGGAATTATTACTTCACGCGATGGTTTTGACAGTTGATCATAATGAGTTTTAACAAACTCGAAACGTTTGAAAATTGCAAGCGGATTGGCACTGACCTGGTATACATCATGAACTCCGAGCGACAAATATTTTATGTCAGGCTTGTCGTTTCCAATTACAAAAATCACCTTTTTACTGATCAAAACTGATTGAATTAAACCCTTTATAATTACTGAATCATGTTCATCATCAGTTTCATGATAAATAAAAAGATCGAAATTCACGATTTGTTGAATGACTTCAAAAGGAGCCTTGAATTTTGATACAGTAAAATGTTCGTCTGAAGTTTTAAGACGTTGAAAAAAATCGTTGTCATTTCCTATATATGCAATATTATACTTCATAATTACAAAACAAGATTTGTTAATAATTAATAGATTTATCAGCAATAAAATGAAAATGCTAGCTACTTATTCTTCAGCAGGTTTTCAATACGGGCTAACAGTTCAGCAGGATTATAAGGTTTTTCAAGATAATCACTGGCACCCATATTGATAAGTTTAATTTTTTCGTCGCTCTTATCAATGCTCGACAAAACAATTATTGGTATATTATTAAATACTCCCGAATTTTTAAGCTGTTCCACTAAATCTTTTCCACCAAGAACCGGCATCATTAAATCGGTTACAATTAAATCGGGCATGTATCCATTTTGTAGTAACGAAAGTGCATCTACACCATTTTCAGCACTTTCCACCTCATAATTTTTTGATAATATTGTTTTGGTAAGTCTTCTAAATTCTGTTTTGTCATCGACAATTAAAATTTTCTTTTTCATGATGGTTGATTTTTTTGTGAATAGATTCTTTTTAAGTAAAAAAAATTAAAATCAGACATAAGACTAAAAATCCTTATGTCTGATTAATAACAAATCAAAAATAATACTTTTTTACATACAAATCATATTATTCTCAAATTATTTCAAATATAATTTCGATGCATCACGATAACCGTTTTTATTAATATACCAATCCATATAGTTGTAACCACGACTATTTGCCCAGCTGTTGAACATTAAAAATGCTTTGGTGATATCCTGTTTCTCTACAGGATAATCAAACTTCACTGGAATATTTATAGCCCAGGGTAAATACTTATCAGACATATAGTATTTTTGAACTGAAGGATTTGAATTGTCATCACCTGTACCAAATAAACTGGCATTGGCAAGTTGAGTGGGTGCTCCTCCCGGCAAATGCACTTCGCGCCCCCTATCGCCTCCAATCACAATGAATGGATTGTAAGGTGCTGTTCCAAATTGTGTCAATGGAATTGGATTGTTAAACTCAACTTTTATTGTTATTTTTTGAGTTGGTGTTGAATTTCCGCCGTTTATTGTATTTACAATAGAACCATTAAACTTCAGCACATTAAAGGAATCATCAAAAACGGGAATAACAGCTTTTGACTGATTTTGTTCCGTGCCATTTGTATTTAAAGCAAAAATTGACTTTGAAAATTTCTGTCCGTTTACACTTTTTATGTTTGCAACTGTGGTATTTAATTCGATAGCAAATGCATTTCTTAACGAAGCACCAATTGCTCTTACTGTTAGCTCAGCGCTAAGCTCTACAATATTGTTTTGAGCATTAGTAATTTGGTTAAAAGTGTAATCAAGCACAAGATCATTAAAATCATAATCTCCCTTGATTGGCCACAAATCTTCGAATGCTAATGTACCAACTTGATTTACACCAGGGTAATAATTATTATAAACTTTGTTAGGATCATTGGGATAATCGTCCATTGTGTCCGAAACTCCATCATTGTCGGTATCGTTTGGGGAGTCAATTTTTTTGTAAATATCTGTTTTAATTGCCGTATAAGGGCTTGCAGTGGCGTAAAAAATAGCATCATTAAAATCATCATCGGGTTTTTGTTCTCTGTGTATGTCCTCAAACCCTATTAATAATAATTGGCGTTGATCGTCGCGTAACAATACATTGTGTTTGCGCAAAGCAGGATTTGACTCCGGATTAAAGCGAACATCAGAATAAAAAGTATTGTAACCTGCCGAAAGAGAAGTTAACGTACCGGCACCAAAACCATTTGAACGGAACCACCATGCGACAGTAGTACCGGCGGGAAAAATATTGGTGTATGTATTTGTTTGAGGATCGAGATATAATAGTTGTACTTTGTTACCCGAAGCTAACATACCACCTGAGCCTGAATATGATACATTTGGGAAAATAATGGTTGCATCCCGAATGGCTTGCTTACTCGCTGGAGGAGTATTAGTAGGATGAGTATAATATCCCAATGTGTTTTTATAACCCGCACCTTCGTGTACAAAAGTAACCCAAACTTCTGCGTCTTTTGTTAGTATAATGCTGCCATCATCTTCCGAATTGAAGTATTCAGGATGCGTATTCTGCAGTTTACTGTTTTCAGGTAATGTTGCATTCACATCATTGAGAAAGTCATTGGAAATAATGTCCTTAGCGGATGTCAGATAATTAGGAAAACCTGAACTATTCCAACTTCCTAACACATAAAACCCACTAATCAACTTTGGCGTAGGAAAAGTAAGAACTCCCGGTGCCTTTTGGGCCGAAGTTGCAGCTTGATTTACAGCTCCTCCAATGTTTACTGCTATTTTATCGCTATCAATTTTCACTTGATGCAGTGTAGGTAACCCAATGTAATTTACCAAAATGGTAAGGCTGTCAAGGTATGTTGGAGTGGCAATTACCGAAATCATTTTGCCATTGGAAGTTGTACTACCCTTGTACATCAAAAATGAATCTGCATTCTGAATGAGGCTTCCATTTTCACTTAAGGGATTAGTACTGTAAATTGATATGCCTACACCCGACAAAGGCTGATTTGAATTGTCGAAAGTTGAAATAGTAAGTTCAATATTTTTTACCGTTTTGAAGTCAAAGCCAATTTTTGTATTTATATCATCTAATTTTTCATCGAGACAAGATGTCAGAAACGAAAAAGATAAAAATGACAAAATCAACAATTTGTTTAATTTATAAGTTTTCATAATGATTATATATCAGTTATATGTTTATTTTTCTCACCAAAAGTCAATTATTATACCAAACAATCAATAACTTGTATTTCAGATAAATACACAATATATTTATATTACATAACTCTTCAAAACCAAATAATACTATTCGAAAACGAAGACTTACATTTTGGTTTTAAAACCATATTTCTGAATTCTGCGATAAAGGGCGTTCCATTCAATATTTAACATTTTGGCAGCTTCCGAAATATTATTATTCGATAAATCAAGCGCTTTCATTATTGTTTGTTTTTCAATTTCGTTTAAATCAAGCGTATCGAATGAAACAACACTATTGTTCGCCATATTATTAACTTTACTTAAAATCATAATGCTGTCGGTATTCATTTCATCGTCAGCACAAAGAATAACTGCTCTTTCGATAATATTTCGAAGTTCGCGTATGTTTCCCGGAAAATGATACTGTTCGAGTAATTTTAAAACCGAAGGATTTACAACCGGTGTAGGTTTATTAAGTTTATGTGCATAGAATTCGGTAAAATACTCTATCAGCATTGGCAAATCACTTTTTCGCTCGCGCAAAGGGGGTAATTGAATAATAAAAGTACCAATACGATGGAATAAATCTGTTCTGAATTCTTTGTTGCCGAGCAATACATCAATAGCCTTGTTAGTTGCAGCTACAAGGCGAATATCAAAATTGATAGATTCCTGCGTTCCTATTTTGGTGAAGGTTCTGTCTTCGAGCACTCTAAGCAGTTTCACTTGAAGCTGAAGGCTCATTTCGCCAATTTCGTCGAGAAAAACAGTTCCCTTATCGGCAGTTTCGAACCAGCCGGCTTTGTCGGAAATAGCTCCGGTAAAGCTACCTTTTCGATGTCCAAAAAACTCACTTTCGAATAAATCTTCGGGGATAGCCGACATATTCACAGCCCCGAAAAACTCATTTTTCCGAGCACTCATATTATGTATTCCTCTGGCAACTAATTCTTTACCTGTTCCGCTTTCGCCCAATATCAAAACCGAGGTATCTGGTGTTTGTGCAACCATTGCCATCTGATTTTTAATATCCGAAATTGCTTTTGAGTTACCTATCATTTCCAGACCCATTTCCTGATTTACAATTTTCTGCAACGAGTTCTTTTTGTTCTTCTCGTTTTGAAATTGTTTTTTCAAAATGCTTAACTTTTTCAATTTTTCAACTGACATCCATATATCAGAAGGTGAAAATGGTTTACGAAAATAATCTACAGCGCCGCGCCTCATGGCATCAATTACGGTATCCATATCGCCGGAATCGCTTATCATAATGACTTCTACATCGGGATATTTAGCTTTAACACGTTCCAATACATCCAAGCCATCCATTTCGGGCAATCGATAATCACAAATCACATAATCGATATCCGTTTTCTTAAGAATTTCGAAAGCTGATGATGGACGATCAGCAGTAAACACTTCGAAGCTCTCGCTCAAAATAGAAGTTGAAAGTCGTCTGTAAATAGGATCATCATCTAAAATTAGTAATTTTAGTTCTTTACTATTCATATTTCCAAGGGATTATTTAATTGAATATCAATAGTTATAGTAGTTCCCTCACCTGACTTACTTTGAACATTTAATTTTGCAAAGTTTTTTTCAACAAAATCTTTCACCAACATTAAACCCAAACCTGTTCCCTGCTCATTATGAGTTCCTGAACTGCTGTAATGTTCATTTTTATAAAAAATTCGTTTTAGAACTTCGGGTGTCATTCCTATCCCCGAATCGGAAACAGATACCGATACTGTATCGATATTTTTATGTGTTTTAATTTTGATGATTCCTTCTTCTTTACTGAATTTAATGGAGTTTGAAATTAGATTTCTGAAAACGGTATGCATTGACACTTCATCGCACCACACAGTTTCTGTTTGAGCATCGAGTTCAATAGATATTCCCTTTTGGTCGGCATTTGGTTTTAGAAGATCTACACAGCTTGTTAAGATTTGATATATGTCGGTTTGACGAGGCACAATTACAATTTTATTGTCTTGTAAACGTGTCCATTGAAGCAAACTATTAAGTAAAGTACTTGTTTCCTTAGTTCTAATATTAAGATGATGAATAATTTCTTTGAAATCTTCACTTGACGGGTCAAAGAATCTCTGATCGATGGCATCAACTGTTTGCTGAATTGCCGACAAAGGGGAACGTATGTCATGTGCAATAATTGAATACAATTTATCGCGTGATTCGTTCATCTCAATAATTTTTTTACGAGACTCGGCCAGTTCCAAATGTGTACTTACACGAACAAAAAGTTCTTCGCTTTTGAATGGTTTAGTCATATAATCGACGCCACCTTTTTGAAAACCTTTTACCAAATCTTCAGTTAATGTATTGGCGGTAAGAAATACAACTGGAACTTCTTTCCAATTTTTGTCAGCTTTAATTCGTTCACAAACTTCATAACCATCCATTTCGGGCATACTGATATCGAGTAAGATTAAAGCAGGAGCTACTTCGGTCAATATATCCAAAGCCATCCTACCACTGTCAGCTACTACTACTTCAAATCCAAATGACTCAAGAATTTTTGAAGTTAGCATCAAATTCATCTGATTATCGTCAACAATGAGAATTTTTTTATTTGAGATTTTTGTATTCATATTAATATCTTACAAAGTTTTTTTTAAAAATTTCTTTAGTTAAATTATTGAATCAAATTAAGATTTACTTCCCAAAAAACGATCAATTACATCTCTTAATTTCTGCGAATCAATTGGTTTAGTTAAAAACTCATCCATTCCTGATTGAAAACATTTCTCACGTTCTTCTTTTAAAGCACCGGCTGTAAGTCCTACAATTATTGTATGATGGGAAGTGTTTTTTTCAAATTCCCTTATTTTTTTTGTAGCTTCATTTCCATCTAATAAGGGCATTTGCACATCCATAAATACCAAATCATATTGGTTTGAAACAATTTCTTCATAAGCAATTCGTCCATTTACTGCTTCGGTTACTTTCACATTTGGCAAAATATTAGATATCATGGCTTTTGTCAACATCATATTAAAAATGTCATCATCAGCCACTAAAATATTTTTTACATCTAAAACTGATGAAGGTGTGGGAGATTCATTCCAATCATTTATTACTTCAGGTATTGACTTATTAATATTTTTCAGATAATTGAATATCACATCGTATCTGATGGGTTTTTCGAATAAATGTTTTATACCCAAACTTCGGCATTCATTTAGGAAACTTATATCAACACTTGCCGAATGAAGAACTAAAAAATTAAGTTGATTAACTTCAATATTTAATTGGTTACAAATTGATTTAATAGATTTAATAGCATTACCTTCAGTCATATTATTATCCACCACAATAACATCGAAAGTAGTGCCCATCTGAAGAATAAATACTGCCTCTGCAGGGCTATCACAAATTATAGTTTCTATCCCCCAGTTTATAAACATTTTTTCAATCAGTACTCTGCTTGTAAAATTGTCATCAATAATAAGCACCTTTTTAAGATTTTCAATTTTTTCAGTAAAAACTGCACTTTGTGATTCGTAAAGCAAATTCAGCGAAAAGCTAAAAACTGAACCCTTTTTAGGTTCGCTTTCGAAAACAATGTGTGAGTTCATTTTCTGAGCAAGTTTTTCGGAAATTATCAAACCTAAACCTGTACCACCAAATTTTCGGGTAGTTGAAGTATCGGCTTGTCCAAATGCTCTGAAAAGTTTAATTTTATTTTCGTCAGAAATTCCTATTCCCGTATCCCTGATACTGAAAGTGTAAACACCCGTATCATCAATATTAGGTAAAAATTCAACTTTGAGTTCCACTTCTCCCTGGTTAGTAAATTTCACTGCATTATTAAGCAAATTAATAATGATTTGAGAAACCCTGAATGAGTCTATATATGCAAAACGAGGTAGATGGTCTGAAATGTTAAGCAATAAAGCTATTCCTTTTTTCTCGGCACTGTATTTTACAATATCAATACAATTCTCAATCATCTGAATTACATCGTTTTTCTCAATTTCGAGTTCTAGTTTCCCTGCTTCAATTTTCGAAAAATCAAGTATTTCGTTGATAATATTAAGTAATGATTTTGCACTTGTATTGATTGCATTGGTATACTGAAGCTGCACTTTATTCACCTCGGTATTTAACAAAAGTTCCGAAAAACCAATTACTCCATTGAGAGGAGTGCGTAATTCGTGACTCATATTTGCAAGGAATTCAGATTTTGCCTGATTTGCTTTTTTTACATTTTCAATTTCGAGCTTAAGATTTTTCTCAAGATCACTTCGTTGAAGCAAATTTGCGTAAATTTGACCAAAAACCTCCAAAAGCGACATTTCCTTCTGTGTATATAAATGTTGCTTTTTGACATTATCGAAGCTTATAAAGCCCAAACAATTATTATTTACAAAAAAAGGCACAGAAATCATCGCTTTAACTCCTTTTGCACGAAGTTCATTACCATCATTTCCATCATATTCAGCCAAATAAGGAATATGAAAAATGTGATTCTGTTTGTGGTTTTCAATCCATGGCGTAATTTCCGAAAACAATATCTCGGTAAATCCCGGAAGTAAGTCATCAAAATCATCATTATGCCATTCGTATTCAGGAAAACACTTTTCGTGTTCCCAATCATATTTGAAAATTAAGGCTCTGTCAGCCTCAACAAAACAAGCAATTTTAGCTAACGATTCGATAATATTTTCTTGAATTTGCTCTTGATTAATGTTAATGTTTTCAATAGAAATTGTTGTTAACAAATCTTGCAAATTAGACATTCGGATTAATTCCGTTTCATTTTGTTTAATTTTTGTTATATCGTCCTTAACTGCAATATAATTTATTATCGAACCATCTTTGTCAAAAACAGGTGAAATAACTGCAGACTCCCAATAGTTTTCGCCATTTTTCTTGCGGTTACAAAATTCGCCCCGCCATTCTTTTCCTGATGATATGGTTTCCCATAAAACTTTATAACTTTCGGGCGAAGAAACATCTGACTTTAATATTTTAGGATTCATTCCTATGGCTTCATCATAAGTATAACCGGTAGATTTTGTAAATTGAGGATTTACATATTCAATTATACCCTTTATATCTGTAATTACTATTGTAGCAGTACTTTGTTCTATCGCTTTTGTAAGTTTACGGTTTTGTAATTCGAGCTGGTTTATTTTTGAAACATCCCTTAAATATCCAACAGTACCTGCATGATGACCATTTACATCATAATACGCCGCCTTATAAGCCTGATCATTAATTATATGTTGTGGTAAAACAAGTTTTTCGTTAATGCTAAACGGAGTCTGGGTTTCTAAAAGCTGATTGTCATGTGACCTTAAAATATCAGTATTTGCATTATCAACCGAATACAACTCAGCATCGGTTTTTCCAATAAAGAACTCAGTATGGTCAATACCATATAAGTTTGCATAAAATTTAGTTACTGCAATATACCTTCCTTCAAGGTCTTTAACCCACAACAATCCTTCTTGATTTACAATGTGTTTTAATATGTCCGAACCGGTTTTGTTTACTTGCTTCTCGGAATCAAATTCATTGATTAGTTTTTTTAATTCAATAGTAATTTTATCTAGCTTATTTTCAGGTAAATCAGCAACTTCTGATGTTTCCATGTCGGCCATCAGTTTTTTCAAACGTGAGAATATATCTAAATCTTCTTTCATAAACAATTATGTTTTCAACGAATAGTAGATAAAGGTCGTGATATTTTTTTTAAAGTAATACTCACCTTTAATACTGAATATACTAAGATTAAAAAATGTTTGAATAATGAACTCAATTTTTAAATTCGAATAAATTTTTTGGTCAAAATACAATTAAAAACGATACAAAAAAGGCAATAAATGGAAGCAAGACTTCATAAATTAGTAACCAAAAATAGATAATGACACATGCCAAAAAGCTGATTACCGCAATATTTAATTAAGTTATGCTCATAAAAACCTATTAAAAAGTTCCTGATATATGATTAAGCCTAATCATTTCTACTGATTAATCTCATTCAATGTTTCGAGCCATGAGTCCTTTAATACAATTAAATAATTACTAACCAAGTTTTTATCTTCTAAATTACTTTCAATTAATTTGCAAACTTCAGCCAATTTTGCAAACTCCATATTCAAAGCACTACCTTTAAGTTTATGTGTTGTGAGTTTTATATGTGCTATATCATTGGATAAAATAGCCGTTTCAATTTCGGAAATGTATTTTGGAAATTCTGTTTTCGACATATCCATTATTGACATCATTACCTCATTATTGCCAATTTTAGAAAATAATTTTTCCTTCTCGAAATACTTACAATCAATGTTCAGTAAATCAGGATTCTCTACAACATCTTTACGAATATCTGATATTTCAATATATTTTTTTAGTATCAGTTTCAATTGTTTTGTATCAATTGGCTTCGACAAAAAATCGTCCATCCCCGATTTAAAACATATCTCTCTTTCTTCTTTAGACACTCCGGCAGTAAGAGCAATTATAGGAATAGTCAAGCCGTTTTTAAGTTTTCTTATTTGTCTTGTAGCTTCCAATCCATCAAGTTCGGGCATTTGTACATCCATCAATACTAAATCAGGTTTATGATTTTTTATTATTTGAATTGCCTCAATACCATTTTTTGCTTCTAACAATTTTACGCCGGGCATCGAAATTTTTAGCATATTTCCAATTACGAGCATATTCATTGGTGTATCTTCTGCTACCAGAATACATATGTCATCTTTTACCTTGAGAATAGATTGAGTTTCTGTTTTAACACTGGAATCAGTATACTTTTTTTCATCCTGTACTGATAAACCATTGAGGTAATAAAGTAATTCATCTTGTTTCACCGGTTTAGTCAACTGATAGGACACGTTAAGCTCTTTGGCAAGCTCGTGAATCTTTAGTTCGTCGGAGGAGCTGTACAACATGATTATTGGTTGGAGCGTTTCGTTTTTCTCAATTTCCTTCCTTATATTTTTAATTGTATCTATTCCATCCATTTCGGGCATGTGATAATCTACAATTATCAAATCGTAACGTTTGCCTTTTCTCATTAAACCAAGTGCATCAATTCCACTCTCAACAGTTTCACATTTAATTTTCCAATACCTGAATGTATGTTCAAGAATTTGACGATTATTTGCATTATCGTCAATTACCAAAATATTATGTATATTTTCAAAATTATTTTTAATTGAAGGTTCACCATATTCAATTTGACTTTCTAAATCGAAATAAAATGCAGTACCTTTACCATATTCACTTTCAAAACCAATTCGGCTACCCATTTTTGCAGCAAGCGAATTTGAGATAATAAGTCCTAAGCCTGTACCTCCATATCTGCGGGTTGTGGATGTATCTGCCTGCGAAAATGCTTTGAATAATTTATGCTTATCTTCTTCTTTGATACCAATACCGGTATCGCGTACCGAAATATTAAAAACGCCTCTATTGTTTGATTTACTTGAAAAACTCACTCTAAGTTCAATCTCACCAATATGGGTAAATTTAACTGCGTTACTCAACAAGTTCACTAAAATCTGTTTGATTCGAATCGGATCAATATAAGCAAATCGGGGAATTGCAGGATCAATATTTAATAATAATTCTAGCCCTTTATTTGAGGCAAGCACTTTAATAATATCTGAAGAGTTTTCGAATAGCTGAATAATATCTGTTTTGACTGACTCAATTTCTAATTTACCGGACTCAATTTTAGAAAAATCAAGGATATCGCTAATTACACCCAGTAAACTGTTGGCCGAATTAATGGCATTGTCAAGATATTCCTTTTGATTATTGGTAAGTTTGGTAGTACGCAATAATTCAGTGAACCCTATTACCCCATTAAGAGGTGTACGAATTTCGTGACTCATATTTGATAAGAAATTTGATTTGGCCACACTCGCTGCTTCAGCCATTTCTTTGGAACGGATAAGCTCAATTTCCGTTTCAACTCGTATTAATGTATCACCTAAAATATTTGTTAATACTATAATGATATCTTTATGATTATCTTTCCATTTTCGATGTGATTTTACCGAATCGAATCCAAAATACCCCACTAAATTTCCATTGTTTGTAATCGGAAAGCAAATTAATGTTTTGATGCCCTGGCGTTCAAATTCTGTTTTCTCAATCTTTGCATAATCAGACAAGGTTGAAGTATCATCAATATGAATTATCGATTTAGAAAGTACTTGTTGTTTCCACCATGGAAAGTTATTGATATCTATATTTGTAATACTGTCTTTTTCTGAATTTATATTATTTGCACACCACTCATGTGTATTGTTTTCGAGTTGTCTGTCCTCGTCGTATCTCAAAATATAAGTTCTGTCAACATTAAAAAACTCACCGGTTTTTTGTAACATTGACTTGATTTTTGTATCAATATTGTTATTATCAGCGCTAATCATGTCCGAAGAAATTTCATTTACCAGTTTCTGCAATGATATCTGACTCTTAAGCAACTCATTGGAGAGCCATCTATTCTTCAAATTTACAATCATTTGGGCAAAAACCTTAAGTAAAACCTTTTCCTTTTCGGAGTATATATGATAGTTCACTACAGAATCAAATCCAACAAATCCCACACATTTATCTCCATCAATCATTGGAATGGTAATAAGACTTTTAATGCCCTGTGGTTCCAATATTTGACGTAAAGGATCATCAATTTCCAGATCACTTACATTATCAACAAACATGGGTTTATTCATTTGATGGGTTGTGACCCATTGTGGAATTAAATCAGTTGAAACATTTTGCAAATTTTCAATTTCTGAATCAATACCCTCATTACACCATTCAAAAGTATTATTACATTCATTGGCAAACCAATCATATTCAAAAACATACGATCGATCAGCATTAACAAAACGTCCGATCTCTTCCAACGAATTCTTTATTGTCTCTTCTAATAAATCAACTGAAGCATTGATGTAGTTATTTGAAATACTAATGAGTAATTCTTTAAGCTCTTCGGTTAGTTTCTTTTCATTGATATTGTTTAAAAAAATCAATCCTGCACTTTTTCCGTTCCAAACTATTGGTACTGAACTAAATTCAACCCAGCAATAGGAATTGTCTTTTGTTTTAAGTCGAAAGGAGTATTTCTGATTGAAATCAGTTTGGTCCATCACAAATTGTTTGTACAAATTCATAATGTACCTCTTGTCGGTGTCAAAAATAAAACGTTCGACACTTAATGCTAAGAGTTCTTCATTGTCATAACCAGAGAATTTTTGGAACATT
>RRZT010775085.1_pt1 | contig 24705 bp, 27 predicted proteins | sample 2165551 | NCBI WGS metagenome assembly RRZT01 (sample SAMN10456910, study PRJNA506462) | wastewater metagenome | biome: wastewater; feature: sludge; material: wastewater sludge; isolation source: wastewater sludge with Escherichia coli K12::gfp cells carrying plasmid... | place: USA: Moscow, Idaho... | reverse complement strand
TTGTAATTGGAATAATATGAGAATTATTTATTTCCAAATCTTTTAAAAAACATTCTATATCAAATTTTAAAAACTTGACATTTTGATGAAGAATTCGTTCTGCATTACTGTCTTTACGAGGATTTCCAATTCTTACAACATCATAATTTATCGTCATCATTCATTTTGTTAATTGTTCAAATATACTTTAATTATTGGTTCAGGTTTTCAATTTCAATCCAATCTTAACGAGTTATTTTCTTTAACGAAAACAACTCGTTTAAATTGATTTTTTAGTTCGTATCACGGCTATTAAACTGAAAACTGACTTGTTTTTCGTTTCCGAAATTATCCGAAATCCATATATCAAAAGATTGGGAAACGGATGATTTTGATGTATAATACAATCTAAATTGTTCCTTGGGTAACTCGTACAAATCATTTGGATGATATACCGGATCTTCGTAATATTGAAGTTCACCTTCTCCATCAAATTGGAAATAACGTAAGTTATAGTGTCGATTTTTATAATTTCCTGAAGGTACAATGGTAAATCGAATCTCAACTTTTTGTCCTTCTTTTATCTCTTTTTGGAACAGGCATTATGTGTAATTCAAAAGGAAAATTTTGTTGAATATCCAATTCATTGTCGTTATTACATGCAAATAGAATACTACAAATAAAAGCGATAGCTATTCCGATTGTAAAAGTGAATGTATTTTTTTTCATATTAAATGTTTTAAAAGTTAAAGCGCATTCCAATTCCTACAGATGGTCTAAATTGTTCGACATCTGTTCCCCATACAATCTTCGTTTGTCCTTTTAGAATAAAAACAATTTTATCCGTTAAATAGGTTTCAAAAGTTAGTCTTGAACCAGCTCCATAAATAAAGTTATCTTCATTTAGAATCATTGCACCATCATTTAGTTGTGTTTCTCCACGATTAACCGTTTCATACCCTACAACAGCTGTTAATGCTAGATTTAAACTTACTGTTCGACTAATATCTCCTAACAAAAAGAAACTACTTCCACCCTCAATGGTGTAGGTTTCATGTGGAATTTGAATGGTATTATAACTGTAATAGTAATGTGAATATTCAAAATTCCAAAGTTGGTAATTTCCATTTTTACCATTTATAGTCAAACCTAAATTCATTGCATAATCTTTTCCGATTTTAGCATTAGATAATAGATTGTATCCGATTTCTATTCCTTTCTTTTTCGGAATCATTCGCTGAGCATTTACACTTGATAATGCAATAAAAAGGAGGCAAAAGGTCAAAATATATTTTTTCATCATGATCAATTGTTTAAAATTTCAACTGCATTTCGTCAATCAATTGCGCATGAATTAAATCTAAATTTTGAACTTGTAAGGTTTGATTTCGTCCTCCATTTTTCTCAAAGATTTCGATGAATAAAACATGATCTTCAGCAAGTGTAAATTGATCCAATATGAATACATTTCCTCCAATTGATTTACCTTTTATCGCGTCCAAAGGTTGATAACTTCTAAGCGGTTTCAAGATTTGATGTTGAATGATTGAACGTTTTGCTAGTTTTTTTTCTGCAATCTTGAAATGAATAAATTCTATATCAAATGGAACATTACTTCGGTTTTTCAATTCTAAATGGAAGTAATAGTTGCCTTCATGATTATACAATCCTTTTAAAATAAATTGAATACCAAATTTCGCCGCACCTATATGTTTGATGATCGGTTTATTGTTTTGATAAATGGTTTCTAATATCAAATCAGTTAATGATGCAGGTTGATTTCCTAATTCCCTAAAGAGAATTTTATTTCCTACTTTTTTATTACCTTCTTTTTCCATCGCAGATAGATTGAAACTTAAGTCTTCAGGAAATGGACTATAATACACATTAAAATTGTAAAATTTTCCATCATTTGTGATGACCGAAAAATTTGTTTCTGGTTCAAAGTCTTTTACCGCAGCTTTGATTCGCAATACATTTTCAGCATCATCTGCTTTTTCAGCGATGATAGATTCACTGCCTAAATCAACGTATCGAATGTTAGATGGAAAAATTAAATGAGATGTTTTATCATAAGTTACATTCATTAAATAAGGTTCTATTTTACCTAATTTTAGTGCAGATTGTACATTATCTTGTGCAAAAAGAAGTTGATTGACTCCAAGAATTAGGATCAGAAATAGGATATGTTTGTAATTCATTTTCATTGTTTTTTAGTTTAAAAGTTTTCAAATCATTTTACTTTTTAGGAACAAGTAATACTTGTAATCCAGCTTTGAGTGTGACTTTTGGTGTTTTAATTTTCTTCGAAAAATAACCCGATACGCCCTGAACTACGCCACGTCCTAAATCAGAAGCAAGTTGCTGTCCTGCCGATTGTGTCATCATGATACTTGCTCCAGAAGTTTGACTCATATTAGCCGCCATTTCAGTTAAGGCACTTATTTCTTGCGAATCCGAAATGCTTAATCCTTGTTGACCATCTAAATCAAAAACATTAAGTTCAACTGGAATGACAGATTCATTGATTTCAATGGATGTAATTTTTAGCATCAATCGACCATTTGATAATTTAGCTTGAGCCGAAACAAGTGTCCCTTTTGGTAAATAATGTTGCGATGTTTGTACAGGTTCAAGTAATCGTAAACGAACTGTTGCATCACCTTTTATGGTTTGTGTTTCGTGTACACATGCTTTAATCGTATTTTTAGATTGCTCAGCTTCATACGTTCTACCAACGGTTGTAAATTCTCTTTTTTCAATCAAAACGGAATTATCTTCAACTTCTCGAAACAATGTAGAAACAGGATTTTTCGTTGCAGATCGAATTGGAACAATGTAATCCTTCTCTTGTTTTGGGAGTATTTCAACTTTTGATTCATGTTCAGAAACTTTTGGAATAGAATTTTGTTCTTGTTGACTATTTACAGGAAGATATTTCGCTGCCAATTGATAGGACTTTTCCATTAATTCAATCTGATCATTCATAGTGATCGGTTTTGGAATATCTTTCTGAGATAATTGAGCTTTCAATTCTGAAACTTGCTTTCGTAAATCTGTTGTTTCTGAAAGATTCGGTTGATGAAAAGAACTTAATTCTGATTGCATATTTCGGTAATTATTCAAGGTTTTATGGTTTGTTTCACTTCCATAATTTTTATCATTTGATTGATAATTTTGCAATTCATTCTGCTTATTCATCAAACTATTTTCACTTTCTTGATTCAAATAATCTGAAAGAGTCGTCAAGGTTTGTTGTTTTTCTTGATTTTTAATTGCCAACATTTCTTGCTCATAAGCTTTTCCTTTATCTAGTGGCATTCCTGCATCTGTTCCTTGTGGAACTGCTCCATTTAGACCATTTTCATCAAGTTCAGTTTTGTTTTCTGATGGACTAAAAATCATATACAAACAACCAATACACGCTACAATCATTAAACTAAAAATGAGTGGTTTCTTGAATTTTGTAAGTAGATCTTTTTGATTGTCTGCTGATGAATTCTGAAAAGTTTCATCTTTGGATTGAGAATCGTTTCCAACCAATAACCTAACTTGTTTTTCATTATTCTCTTTCATACCAATCGTTTTTATGAATAGTTATTAGTGAATCCAATTGGATTTTCAATTGTTTACTTTTTTGAAAAGGTTGTTGAATGTGTTCTATCTGAAGTTTTTTATTTGTCGTCACCACATCATAACCGATTTTTATAAAAACAGCTGTACTCAATAATCCATAGCCTAAGAAAAAAGTCAAGAGATACTTATGTTGCTTTTCTAAGGTTAACATTTGCCAGTTTTTATCTAAGCTTTCGAGGTAGTTTCTAAGTTTTAATTTTATATTTTTCATATCAATTGATTTATCGTTCTACAACTTCGAGGTCGTGATTTTCCAATACTTCAAATTTTTCAATGTTAAAGCCTTGCGGGTTATTATCCGATCGTACTGAATTAAGCAATAAACAAGAAGTGACCAATTGACGTATCGTCACATTACTTGAGCGAATAATATATTGTTTCGCATACGTTTTTACTACATAAGGATAGTTATTGAAATTGCTTACAACACTATCTACTTCTAGTCGTTGTTGTACATTTCCAGAGATAATTCGGTTATAATAGCCTTTCTCAGCTAAATCATTGTAATAATCAAATGCACTTTTATCAGCTAGAAAAAAAGCTCTTTTCATATTACTTTCAATGGCATTTTTATCGGGTGCGAGTGTAAAAAAAAGTTCATGAAATCGTCTGATATGCTCTCTTGCTTCAACGGGACGATTTAAATTTATATCTTGAGACAAGGCTAACATTAATGATTTTCCTTGGTCTAAAACATATATTTTCTGTCGTTGTTTCTCTGCAAATTGATAGGATTGCCAAAGTCCAAATCCTACCACTCCACAACAAAAAAGACTAAATATCATGGCATACAGCCTAATTTGTTTGAAACTGTTTTCTATATTTCGTAATGTTTTGAATTCCATTTTTGTTAAATTTAATTGACCATTATTTGAGTAATTGACCTCCAATATTTCCTGTAACTGAACCTGCTCCAGCACTTGCAATATTCCCAGCTGTTTCGGCTGTTTTGGTTACATTTCGCATGAAGTTTCCTGCTCCACCAGCTTGAATAACCCACCCAGTAACCGTTGGTATTGTAAAATATCCTATGATTCCAATAATCATAAAAATGATGTAAATGGTATTGGAACTATCTGGAATAAATGTTGGATCAGTAAGCATTTCAATATCACGTTCTAAAATCAAGGTTTGTATTCGTGCAAGCATCGAACTAAATAAGTCCGAAACAGGTAACCAGAGATAAACACTAATGTATCTGCGTAACCATTGGGTGAGTGTAATTTGAAACCCATCCCAAATAGAAATGGCGAAAGCGATTGGCCCAAGTATTGAAAGCACAATGAGGAAAAAGGTTCGAATGGTATCAATCACCAATGCTGATGCTTGAAACAATATTTCCAGAAAATTTCGGAACCAATCTTTGAATGCTTTACTGATTTGATAGGTTGTGCGATCCATATACATAGCTGCCATTGCCCCAATGTCATAGGATGACCATCCTAATTCATCTAATTTTTTATCAAATTCTTCATCAGAAATTAAAAAGGCTGTTTCGGGATTTCGCACAATTGCTTCATATTCGAGAATGTCTTTTTGTTCTTGCAATTTTTTCATATCAATAACTTGACTTTCTAAAATTGCATGAGTTCCTGTAACAACCGGTCGTAAAACTGAATTAAGCGTACCTAAAACCAATGTTGGAAAAAACATAATACAAATTCCTAATGCAAAAGGTCGTAACAATGGATACAAATCAATTGGTTCTGCTCGACTGATAGTTTGCCATACTTTGATAGCAACATAAAAAAGTGCACCTAATCCAGCTAGTCCTTTTGCCACTGCTGCCATATCAGCAGCTAGTGGCATCATCTCATCATATAAACTTCTGAGTACTTCGTGTAGGTTTTCTTCTTGCATGGTTACCAGTATTTTTGGGTTGATGTTCCATACAAGTCAAGTACTCTCTTTGCATCATTTTTCTTTTTGGCTCTTAAATAACTCACGGAAATATTTTTGTTCGTATAGTAGCGAATCAAATTGTGGTATTCTTTGACTTCTTTGTAAACACGGTCGATGATGTCCATTCGTTCCTTGTCATTTAGTGATAAATTGGATACACTGACAATTTGTTTAAGTTCTTTTAGAAGTTCTGTACTTTCATTTAGTAGGACGGCATAGCCATTTCCGATTGCAACTAATTCTTTTGGAGAGAAGTTTGGATCATTCATCATTTTTCCAAAATTGTGCACATACATTTCAGACACATCTCCAATTAAAAGTACGGTTTGCTGTACTTTTCGTGCATCTTTCACAAGATTATTGACTGCTTTTAATTTGTTGTAATATTCCTTTCCTTGTTCATACACTTTCTTAACTTCATTGAAGTTTTTGACCACATTGCTAACGGTTGAGGAAGTTTGAACAATTTCATTGGCTGAATTAAGAATTCCTGAAGCTAAATTGGTTGGATCAGTTACCACAAATTGAGCTTTTGCTGAATATGTTCCTGATAAAATAAACAGGATACACATTATAAATACTTTTTTACACAAAACCAGTCTAACTTGATTGTTGTGTGATTGATTGAATGCTCTCATTTTTAATATTTTTTAGATTAATTGTTAGGGTGTTAATTTTCTCGTTTTTGCATAGCAATATGCTTTATAGCGAGTTCGACATTGTCATTGAGTTCAGAAGCCAATTTCATGACTTCCATTTTCTCCGTTTCTTCAGTGGTATAAGCCAAATATTCCTCGGTACTTACTTCCGTAGCATATACAGCAGAATGAGTTCCGCCTAGTCCTATCCAAACTTCTTTGTACAACCGCTTGGGGTCATTGTTCATATTAACGGATAGAATTTGTGCTTTTTCTTTGTCCGTCAATCCTAACATTGCTTGTATATCATCAAACTTGTTCATGTATTTACGTTGATCGAGTAAGATTTTACAATCAGAATTGTTGATGATACTTTCTTTGACAATGGGCGATTGAATGATATCATCAACTTCTTGGGTTACGACGATAGCTTCTCCGAAGAATTTTCTAACCGTTTTAAACAAATATTTTATGTATTCTGCCATTCCTTCTTTTGCAATTGCTTTCCAGGCTTCTTCAATTAAAATAAGTTTTCGAATTCCTTTTAGTCGTCTCATCTTGTTGATGAAAACTTCCATAATGATAATGGTGACTATTGGAAAAAGTATTTTATGATCCTTGATAGCATCAATCTCAAATACAATAAATCGCTTTGAAAGTAAATCCAATTCTTGAGTTGAATTGAGCAAGTAATCGTATTCACCTCCTTTGTAATAAGGTTCTAATACATTGAGAAAATTGGCGATGTCAAAATCCTTTTCTCGCACTTGCTTTTCTTCGAGTACATTGCGGTAATCTCCTTTTACGTACTCATAGAAACCATTGAAAGAAGGGAATGTGTTTTCACTTTTAATGAGTTCTATATAACCACTCACGGCATTGGAAAGGGCCACTTCTTCTGCTCTAGTAGGCGGTTCATCATCTCTTTTCCAAAGCGTAAGAATCAAAGTTTTGATACTTTCTCGTTTTTCAATATCAAAAACTCCATCATCGGTATAAAAAGGATTAAAAGCAATCGGATTATCTTCTGTATAGGTGAAATAAACACCATCCTCTCCTTTGGTTTTTGCCTTAATTAATTCACACAATCCTTGATAAGAATTTCCAGTATCGACCAATAAAACATGAGCACCTTGTTCATAATATTGCCTCACCATATGATTGGTAAAGAATGATTTTCCACTTCCTGATGGTCCTAAAATGAATTTATTCCGATTGGTAATGATTCCTTTTTTCATCGGTAAATCAGAAATATCCAAGTGAATTGGTTTTCCTGTTAATCTGTCTACCATCTTAATTCCAAATGGTGAAGGTGAATTATGGTAATTCGTTTCTTCAGTGAAAAAGCATAAAGAAGGCTCAATAAACGTGTAAAAACTTTCTTCGCTTGGAAAATCACCCGAATTACCAGGCATTGCAGCCCAAAATAAAGTTGCAACATCCGTCGTATTGTGACGTGGTTTACATTCCATGAGTGCCAAAGCACTTCCACAATCGTTTTTTAATTGCTTCAATTCGTTCGGATCTTCAGACCACGCCATTACATTAAAATGTGCTCGTATTGAAGAAAGTCCAAAACTATGTGCTTCATTCAAATAGTTTTCAATCCATTCTTTGTTGATTTGATTAGCACGACTATAACGAGCCAAGGAATGCATGTTTCGAGCTGACTTTTCAAATTTTTGTAGGTTCTCATCACTGTTATCCAAAAATAAATATTGATTGTAAATATGATTACAATTAAGAAGTAGTCCCACTGGAGAAGCAAATGATAAACGACAATCACTTCGATCCGTTGATAGTTTTTCAAAGCGAACATCTGCTGAAACTGAACTTGGTAAATCATCGGTATCAGACAAGGTATGTAAACTCAATCTTTTATTACCCACTCGAACTTCTTCTGTACCTAAAGCAATATCTTGCATGGAAATATCAGTTTCTTTTGAAAGTGTTAAATAGTTTTCTAAAAGCCCTTGTTTATTATCTGTTCCGATGATTTCATCTTCATTCAATCTTCTCAACTGAATAAGTGCGCTGTCATTGATAATTCGTTCAAACTGTGAAACAGCTTCCATAAATCGCTGAAGAATTTCTTTATCACGAATCTCTTTTGGAATTAAAACACCTTTACACAATGAACTAAAGTTGCTTTGCATACGCATGCGTTCTTTGGTTGTTTTGGTCAAAAACAAATAGCAATAATGATTGAGAAATGGTCGTTCACTAAAATGACGTTGAAAGGATTTGGATAAGAAACTTTGATCTTCAGAATTTAAATCTGGCGAGTAATTTTCTTTGATGTACCAATCTTGTTTGTGGACAATGGTGAAATCAGGTAACGTTTTAATTGCTTTGTGCCAAGCAGAATGAATCGCTTCATATTCAGGAGATGCAACGGTAAACAATTCAGGCAATTTTACTTCAAAACAAGCTGTGATGTCAGCATCTTTTGAAATGATGCAATTGTTTTCAACTGCTAATAATGGAAATTTACTCTCAAGTGTGGTGATTCGTGATTTATTTCTCATTGTACCACACGTTTTGAATTAAACTTCAAATAACGCTTCACCGCTTTACGACAAATAATAAACTGAGGATGCTTTTTATTTGCTCCGCGTTTCATTAATCCATGTTCACCATACTTTTTGTTTAGACGAAAGGTTTGCCATGTTATTACCAAACCCAACGTTATCCCAACTGTTAAGCAGATATAAGAATTTAGATTTGCCATATATAGAATCATAACCAAAAGTAAAACACCTAAAAGCCCGCCTGCAAAAATGAAGAGATACTGTGCCTTAAGTCCTTTGAATTCTACAGTTCTTCCTATTCCTTTGTTAATGTTGTAGTTTTTCATACACACCGTTTTAAAGGAAAAATGAACGAAGAATAGTTGCTGCAACAATTAAAAAAATACAGGCTCCAAACCATGATGCAGCTGTTTTACTTGTATCAGGATCGCCATTACTAAATTTGTTGTAGACTTTGACACCTCCAATAAGTCCAACGACTGCACCAATTGCATAAATAAGCTTTGTGGCTGGATCGAAATAAGAGGTAACCATTTGAGTGGCTTCATTAATACCTGCTGATCCATTACCTTGAGCGAAAGTTAAAATTCCTGAGAGGAAAATAATTGCTGTCAGAAATAACTTGTTGTTTTGTTTTTCCATAATTCAAATTCTTTGTTTTGTTCGTAATAGTCACACAATGTGAGCTTTCAAAACAAAGATGTTATGAAAATGGATGAAGACTTAAAGAATGGAAGTTTGTGGAAGTGTTTGGCTGCAAACGAAATCTATATAATTATATTAAGAAAACTCCTAATAGTTTACTCGAATATCATGTGGAGATTAAAAAAGTCTGTTTACATACCATAAGTTTTTAATAAAAAATCTTTAATAGCAGAAGATATTCTATTTCTAGATATTAAAAAAGCCTCCGAATGGAGGCTTTATATTTTACATAAGATCTGTTATAAGTTTTGTACTACTGATTATTGAATAAATGTATATTCAATATTACTCCAAAATACATATTCACCAATTGAAGTTAATTCTGCTGGAGATGATACAATCAATGGGAAAACATCATTGTAAGAAATTTTTCCATAATTACTACCTTTTTTATATAAAGTCTCATTAGTTTCTTTATTACTTATAATTAAAGATGTTTGATAATTTTTGTAAATATTAAGATTTTTTTTAGAAGAATCCGTATATCCTAAAAGTACATTTTTTCCTTCATCTTTTATCAAGATATTATTTCCATCTTTTATAAACTTAAATTTTTGTATTACTAAATTTTCATTAATAATAATTGAATCATTTTTTATTTGTACCGTTTTAATTGATGGATCATTATAGAAAGACCATTGTTTCTTAAAAAAAACATCTGCTTCTGATGTATATTCTTTACCATCAGAACCTCTATAATACTTTTGATCTAATATATTATAATTTGTAGAAGACTTATAAATTTCTTCTTTATTAGGTTCTGGTGTTGGTTCTAAATTAGGTATATCATCATTATTACGTATCCCCCCTACGAACCCCATATTGCGTTAATTAAAAAGCTGATTTAGTTTTGTAGCATGACAACACAAGACAACAGAACTCAAAGGTTGGCTATGATAGCCCATTGGCAACAAAGTGGAAAAAGCAAACGCGCTTATTGTAAAGAAAACGGAATTAGCGAAGCTGTTTTTTATTATTGGTTAGAACGAAGCAATGAAAAAAAATCCAAAACGGGGAAATTCATTGCCATCAAAGAAGAAACTTCGCAAGATGAGATAGAGTTAATTTATCCCAACGGCGTGCGACTCAAAGTAGGTAACAATTTGGCGCTTTTATCGCAATTAATCAAGCTTTACTAAGGTGTTTTCGCTTGGTTCTTCGCACCGATTTTACTTGTACGACGGTTATTGCGATATGCGAAAATCGTTTGATGGGCTTTGTGGATTGGTTAGTTCGGTGATGCAACGGCAAGCCACAAGTGGTGAGGTTTTTGTGTTTTTAAACCGAAATCGCACTCATATAAAACTGTTGCATTGGGAAAATGGCGGATTTGTGCTGTATTACAAACGTTTGGAACAAGGTACTTTTCCGATTCCAAAAACTCAGAAAAATGAACTGAGTTGGAGCCATCTTATTTTGATGATTGAAGGCATTCAAGTAATAAAAAGTATTCAAAAAAAGCGATTTTCATTACCTTAAAATCAGCTTACTTTCTTGCACAAAAGCTTTAAAAATGGTACTTTTACAGTATGAAAAACGAACTAGAAAACCTGTCAAAACAAGCGCTTTTAGAGCTGCTTTCTAGTCGTGATTCTGAGATAAATTCGCTTTCTCAAAACAACTCCCAAAAAGACCAAAAGATAAATTCCCTGGCGCAGGAAAAAGATGCTCTTTCGCAGGAAAATGATTCCCTTTTAAAAGAGCGCGAATATCTAAAAGCTCAAATTGAGATGTACAAACGTATGCAATTTGGTCAAAAGCGTGAGCGTTTTGAAGGAAATCCCGATCAAATGGCACTTCCGTTTGAGGTCTCAGTTGAAAAAGCTGCCGAGCAAGAAGCAATCATTGAAGAAAAAATTACTTACCAACGCAAACGCCCCAATCATAAAGGTCGTGCCAAATTACCATCGCATCTTGATGTGGAAGAAATCGAAATTTTTCCTCAAGAAGATCTTTCTGAAATGGTTTGCATTGGCAAAGAAATTACCGAAGAACTGGAATGTCAACCTGCCCGATTTTACATCAAACGCTACATTTGCTACAAATATGCCGCTAAAAACCGAGAAGGCGTTGTAATTGGCGAGCTTCCCGAGCGCGTAATTGACAAAGGCATCCCTGGTGCCGGACTTTTATCGATGATTTTGACCGACAAATATGTAGATCATTTACCATTGTATCGTCAAAAACAGCGATTTTCGAGAGAAAACATCCAAATAGCTTCATCCACTATTGAAGGTTGGACCAAAGAAGCGCTCAATAAACTGGAACCGCTTTATGAACAGTTGGTTTTCGATACCAAATCAAATGGCTATTTACAGGTTGATGAAAGTCCGATAAAAGTGTTGGACAGCGACAAAAAAGGCGCTACCCACCAAGGTTATTATTGGGTATATCACGCGCCGCTTGAAGGCACCGTGTTGTTCGATTACAGTGCAACGCGCGGCAGCAGTGCGCCTTTACCTATTTTAAAAGATTTTATTGGTTACCTACAAACCGATGGCTACGCTGTATACGAAAAATACGCTCGAAAAAACGGTGTTACGCACTTGGCTTGCTGGGCGCATGCCCGCCGTGAGTTTGAAAAAGTATTAGATAACGACAAACCCAGAGCCGAAAAAGCCTTGTTGCTTATCCAAAAATTATACGCGGTAGAACGCAAAGCTAAAGAAGAAAATCTTACGGCAGAAGCAATCAAAGATTTACGATTATCCCATTCTCTTGAAACCATCAACAAACTTGGAAAATGGATTTTTGAAGAGATTAAAAACACCCTTCCTAAAAGTCAAATCGGCAAAGCGATGGCTTACGCTTACGCTAGATGGGATGCGTTGTCTGCCTATTTATACGATGGAAATTTGCAAATCGACAATAATTTGGTAGAAAACGCCATTCGTCCGTTAGCCCTTGGCCGAAAAAATTATCTCTTCGCCGGAAGCCATGATGCAGCCCAACGCGCCGCGATGATTTATTCGTTTTTTGCCATCTGTAAAAAACACGAAGTTAATCCGTACAACTGGCTTAAATATACTTTGGAAAACATCCAATCCATCAACCACAAAAATTTAAAAGACCTCTACCCGCAGAATTATAAAAAAATAGATGAACTAGCAAAGATGTAGTTGGTCGGGGGGATACATTATTACAGGAAAAGACAATGAAAATACTTGAAATTAAAAATAATTTTTTCATATTTATTTTATTTAAAACAAATTAAATAAATATTTCTCTAATGAGAGATATATTTATTTGTAAAAAGTTAAATCTTTAACATTTTATCGCTTTATTTTTATATAGTAGTTTATAAATAAAATATTTGATTTATAAATCTAAAAAAACATGAAAAAGGATTATTAAAAGTAGGTCTAGATATAGGCTCTACAAATTCAGCTATTATCCCTGTAAAAATTGGATATGCTCAAAAAAATTCAGAAGTAGGAAAAATATTACTTTAAAATGGAATTTATACTAACTCTATTATGTATCCAGCTGTATCATTGAAAGATTCTCGTTTTAGAATTAGTATAATGGCAACCCATACAAGAGAACATCTTGATAAAGTATTTAATGTTTTTGACTATATTAATAAAAAGTTGGAAATTGAAACCTTAATTTCCTCTATAAAATAATTGCATAATGAGTTCAAAAAAAGAAGAAGTTATAAAAGTTCAACCTAAAGAGAGAAAAACGACTTCAGGATTAATTCGTGATAAATCACGTACTATGGCACGAATGGTTTCTGCTGTTGGTAAAGTTTTACAAAAAAAAGGTTATACAGGATTAGATGCGCCAAGTATAGCAAAAGCTGCAGGAGTAGATAAAAAACTTGTTTGGACATATTTTGGTGGCCTTGATAATTTAGTAGAAGAATACATAAGTAAACGTGATTTTTGGAAGAGTATTTCTAAAGAACAGATTAAGAAAATTACTGAAACACCAGAACTCATTAATCAGAATGATATAAATAAAATTCTACAAGGACAACTTGATACCCTTTTAAAAGATAAAGTTTTACAAAAAATAATTCATTGGGAATTAGGTGAGAAGAGTAAAACTTTACGGAAAATTGCTGATAAAAGAGAAGAAATGGGCGAGGGTTTATTTTCAATCATAGATAAACAATTTGAAAATAGCAATGTAGATATTAGAGCTAATTTAGCTCTTCTTATTGGAGGTATTTATTATTTAACTTTACATGGAAAGAATAATGGAAGTCTTTTTTGTGGCATTGATATAAATAATGATAAAGGTAAAGAACGTATATCTAAAGCTATAAAAGATATATTACATAGCTCATATAATGACTTATAAAGAATTAACTTCTAGATAATTAATCATATTAAAGCTGTGCTATAAAACAAACTTTTAATTGACATTAGGGAGTTACACAAACTCCCCAATATCAAAATCATTAAGACTTTTATTTAATATAGAAGAATTGGAATCTGATTCAGATGTAATACTACTATCCAATAATTTTGCAATATTGATAGACGCATTTTCGATTGAATTTTCTAGCAGACTGAATAATTCGGTTCCATTTAGTTTCTGTACAATAGTTGCAGTGGTTTCAAGTTTAGAAAGTTCTTGCTCATTTTTTTCTAAAAAATTTTTCACTTGACTAAGTTCTTCGAAGGTAACCCCTTGGGCAAAACCATTATTGTCACTGCTCATTCCGTACCTTTTCCATTCTTCCTCCTCTTCTTCAAAATCAGGTACATTACTGGAATCTTCATCCAATTCTTCTTTAGAATTTTGATGAGAAATAATTTCATTTTCATCAAATTCTATGTCTAAATTATGAGGATTTATAATTCCTCCCTCAACTTGTCTTTCATTGGTAGAGTTTGGCGCTGAAAGGTTTGGTTTCCCCATTATATCGGGTAAATTGAGGCTATTTTCTTCATCTTTTGATGATTGAGTTCTTTCTAATGGTAGCTTGTCATAGATCAATAAAGCTATAACAACCATTAAACATATTAATATCAATATTTCCATAGTTTATAAAATTGGTTTAAAATGATCATTGAAATATGCAGTAATTTCATCTCCATATTCTTTAAAGTGTTGTTCGAGGATGTTATCAATGTATGAATATAACGTAGTTTTATCTTCACGAGTTAATTGCACAATTCGAAGTAATCTTTCATGGTATTCGGGACGTATGTAAACAACTTTACCACTTCGACCAGAAGGAAACCGATTAACTAAAAATATTTCTTCATAATTCCTACTTTTTGAAGAATTAATCCGAACTTTTTCTTTTATATCATTCTTTTTTTTCTGTTGTTGTTGTTGTTGTTGTTGTTGTTGTTGTTGTTTTACTTCAGGTATATCAGAAGCTTGATTACCACTCATAATGTTCAAAATCATTTCTTCATCAACCTCAGATTTCTCAAAGTCTTTTCTTTTTTTATCTACGGACATAACTTAATGATTTTATATATTGATAATTTTTATAAACTCTTCGATAAATTTATCCAGACGAGTTGTTTTCATTAGTTGAGGTTCAGCTGGTAGTAAACTAGAGCGGAATATACTGTTTGGTGTACCATCTGCTTCTTTTCTAAAACGTTTACTATCCATTATTTTGGAATTCATTACAGATAGTTCAAGTTCTCTGATTATATTTTGATATACTTCGTAAATTCCTGTCTTTTCTCTGCCATCTACTTGATTCCAAAAAAGCAATATTTTCTGTTTCTTATTACGTTCATCAGTTTCAGGTAGTCCAATAAATGCTTTGGTAAAACTCAATGTACTTTCCATAACTAAACGGTCAGCAGTTATTGTAGAAAAAATAAAGTCCATTGACCTTAGAGTAGTCAGTACTCCTTTTGTGTTAGCAGTACCAGGCAAGTCGAAAAATATTATATCTGGCTTTATTGACAATTGATCGACATATTCCTGTGCCTTAGCCAAGGAATCTTCAGCTTTACAACTGAAAATCGGAAATGCCTTTTTATTAATTCTTAGATAAAGTTTCATAGCAACCTTTTTATGGTAATCGTTTTGCATAATTGTTTTTAAATCCCTTTCTCTCATATTAGCTAAACTATGCTGAGGAAAGTCGCAATCCATTACGAGTACGTTATATCCCAATCGATAGTGAAGTACACTTGCAAGTAGTACAGTCATTGTAGATTTTCCAACGCCACCTTTAGGTGTTGAAAAACTAATTTTTAAAGTTTTTTTTCTTGTTTTCATTAATTAAAGATTTATAGTTTTTTTATTTGTTTTACGGTTTTAAACATTTAGAATTTTGAATGATTATTCTAAACCATATTTAAGCTTAGATTACAAAAAGCTTTTCCAACCTTTTTTATATTTTGTTGTATTATTTTACTGATTGATAATTTTGTGGTAAACAAAATGTTTTACTGCTTTTACGCTTTTACAGTTTTATATTTTTAAAACCATACACTTTTATAGTAAACTGCTTATTTGTAAACCTAAATTCAGATCTTGTTTACCTACATTATTTGTAACCTTTCTTAAAACTGTAAAGCAAAAAAAGAGAATGTTTTTATTGACTTCAATCTTTTGGACTTGATTGGCTTTTGATGGAAGTATTTGTCCGAATTATAGATAACAACAAACTATTAAACAAGACTTTACTTTGTTCAATAATTATAATTAACAATTTTTATTCTGACTTTTTAGATGAAAAAGTAGCTTAAACTACGGTTTTCAAAACCGATTAATTGTATTTCAAATTAATTCGTTTTAACCAACGAATTTTTATGTTCACTAGAACATTGCAAGTTGTGTTTTGAGGCACTCGAAATGAATTTCGTGCCTCAAAACGACTTGCTCTGCGAGGCTAGAAAATCTTCCGAAGTCAGGATTTTGAATAAGTTAAAAATGGATGATATGAAGAATGAAAACAATCACAAGAAACAGAACAAAGGTGGACGAATTCCAAAAACAAATCCTTCTATTCACCGTCATGTTTTTCGATTAAATGAAGAAGAAAATGCTAAACTCTTATCGTTATTTGAAGAGTCTGAAATGCCTAATAAAGCGAAATTTATCGTTTCAATTTTGTTTAATAAAGAAATTAAAACAATCAAAATAGACAAAGGAACCATTGATTTTTATATGCGATTAACTTCGTTTCACAGTCAATTTCGGGCAGTTGGCGGGAATTATAATCAAGTTGTTAAAATGTTATACAGTCATTTTTCGGAGAAGAAAGCTGCTTTTTTTCTGTATAAACTAGAAAAACAAACAATTGAAATGGCTTTTTTATGTCAAGAAATTATTAAAATAACAGCTGAATTTGAATCAAAACACTTGAAAAATAATTTAAAATGATTGCAAAAATTGGTAGAAGTCATAATTTGTATGGTGCTTTAGCTTACAATCACTTAAAAGTTGAGAAAGAAAAAGGTCAAATATTAATGACCAATAAAATGATTGAAACACAAAATGGACAATATTCTGTTAATCAATTGGCTCAATCATTTGCAGCATATTTGATTGCGAATCGCAATACAGAAAAACATACGTTACATATTTCACTCAATCCAAATCCTAAAAATGAACTTAATGATGAACAATTTCAAAAGATTGCTGAATACTATATGCAAGAAATGGGATATGGAAATCAACCATATGTTGTTTTTAAACATACTGATACAGGACGAACTCATTTCCATATCGTTTCGGTTTGTGTGGATGAAAATGGAAAGAAAATCTCAGATAAATTTGAGAAAAGACGTTCAATGAATGTATGTCGAGAATTAGAACAAAAGTTTGGATTAATTCCAGTTATTTCTTCAGATAACAAACAGAATCATTCGATTTTTCAACCAGTCAACTATCAAAATGGAGATATAAAAAGTCAGATTGCCTCTATAGTCCGACATCTTCCAAATCATTATCGTTTCCAAACATTTGGAGAATACAATGCATTACTTTCATTATTTAATATTACAGCTGAAAAACTAGAAGGAGAAAGAAATGGTAAAATCCTCAAAGGATTAATCTATTTTGTTCTCAACGATAAAGGAGAGAAACTTGGACTACCGATTAAATCATCACTTTTTGGGAAAAATACTGGATTATCAGCTTTAGAAAAACATTTAGAAAAAAATAAAGAACATTTAAAAAATCATCCCCGTAGAGTCTTTTTAAAATCTGCTATTTCAAATGCTTTAAATAATTCTACTAATGAACAGACTTTTAAGAATCAATTAGCTCAACAAAATATTAATGTAATTATCCGTAAGAATTCTGAAAATCGAATATATGGAGTAACCTTCATCGATCATCATTCTAAAACAGTTTGGAATGGATCACGTTTAGGAAAAGAATTTTCTGCTAATGTTTTCCATGAATCTTGGAAGAATGATAGTAAACTTAACTATGATTCAACTACTGAAAACAACTCTTCAATAATAAAGATGAATGAAAATCTAAATCTTCCAATCGAAAAAGAACAGTATTATTTGTTCAATTTCCTAGACGAACATAAGGAACGAGGAAATCTACTTGAAATTTTTGGAAGTTTGATTCCTAATGCTCAACAAGAAGAATTTGACAATTTTGAATTAAACAATGATTTAAAGAAAAAACGAAGAAGGAGAAGAAATCAATGATTTATTTGGTCAAATCATGCCTTATAAAGCCATACACTTCCAAATCATCAACTATTTATTGACAAGTAAATAATTTCATCTTCAAATTATAGTATTTTAAAATGCAAGGAGAAGACGATTTAAGAGGTTTGGCAAAAATAATGGGATTTATGCGAGCTGTAAGCATCATTTTAGTGTTGATGCATTTGTATTGGTTTTGTTATAAATTCTTTTTTGACAATGGATGGACGCTAGAAGTCATTAATAAAATCTTAATTAATTTCGATGGAACAGCTGGATTATTTTCAAAAGGTATTTACACTAAAATTTTCTCTATTTTACTCCTTGGATTAAGCTGTTTAGGTACAAAAGGTGTTAAGAATGAAAAAATAAATTGGACTAAAATAATGATTGTTTTATTTATTGGAATCCTATTGTTTTTCTTTAATTATCCATTCTTAAAATTACCTCATCCAATTTCAACATTCTTCTATTTTTTATCATCAAGTTTAGGTTATATCGCTATTATGGTTGCAGGAGTTTGGATGAGTCGCTTGCTTCGAATCAACTTGATGAATGATGTTTTTAACAATGAAAATGAAAGCTTCATGCAAGAAACGAAATTGATGGAGAATGAATATTCAGTTAATCTACCTACCAAATTTTATTACAAAGGTAAATGGAACAAAGGATGGATTAATATTGTTAATCCATTTCGTGCAACAATTGTATTAGGAACACCTGGTTCTGGAAAGTCATATGCAGTTATAAACAATTATATCAAACAACATATTGAAAAAGGTTTTTCGATGTATATCTATGATTTTAAATTTGATGATCTATCACTTATAGCCTACAATCATTTACTTAAGCACAACAATAAATACAAAGTAAAACCAAAGTTTTATATCATCAATTTTGATGATCCGAGCAAAAGTCATCGGTGTAATCCTTTAAATCCTGAGTTTATGACGGATATTTCTGATGCTTATGAAGCAGCCTATACCATCATGTTAAATCTCAACAGAAGTTGGATTCAAAAACAAGGTGATTTCTTTGTAGAAAGTCCCATTATTCTATTAGCAGCGATTATTTGGTATCTTAAAATTTATGAGAATGGAAAATACTGCACTTTTCCTCATGCGATTGAATTGTTGAATAAGAAATATTCTGATTTATTTACAATCCTTACATCTTACTCGGAATTAGAAAACTACTTATCTCCTTTTATGGATGCGTGGCAAGGAGGAGCACAAGATCAATTGCAAGGTCAAATTGCATCTGCAAAAATTCCATTATCTCGAATGATTTCCCCTCAACTCTATTGGGTAATGACCGGTAATGATTTTTCATTGGATATCAATAATCCCAAAGAACCAAAAATTCTGTGTGTAGGAAATAATCCAGATCGTCAAAATATTTATTCTGCAGCCTTAGGATTATACAATTCTAGAATTGTGAAACTTATCAACAAAAAAGGACAATTGAAAAGCTCGGTAATTATAGATGAATTACCAACCATTTATTTCAGAGGATTGGATAACTTAATTGCAACAGCAAGAAGTAATAAAGTTGCTGTATGTTTAGGATTTCAAGATTATTCACAATTGATTCGTGATTATGGAGATAAAGAGGCTAAAGTGATACAAAATACTGTAGGAAATATTTTTAGTGGACAAGTCGTAGGTGAAACAGCTAAAAGCCTTTCGGAACGTTTTGGAAAAGTTTTACAAAAACGCCAAAGTTTAACCATTAACAGAAACGATAAATCAACTTCTATTTCTACTCAATTGGATAGTTTAATTCCTGCTTCAAAAATTTCTACTCTTACACAAGGTATTTTTGTCGGTGCGGTTTCTGATAATTTTAATGAGCGAATTGAACAAAAAATATTTCATGCTGAAATTATTGTAGATAACGAAAAAGTAACTTCTGAAACTAAAAAATACCAACAAATTCCATCAATCCGATTATTTAAGGTTGAAAATGGCATTGATCAGATGAAACAACAAATTGAAGCTAATTATAAGCAGGTTAAATTGGATGTTTTGAGTATAATTGAATCTGAATTAGAGCGGATTAAAAATGATTCTAATCTAAAGCAATTTATTTAGTCACTTATTCACCTAAGTTAAAAAATCAGTAAGATTAAACCTATCGCTTTGATTTCTTAGAGACAAACATTGACCGCTCTATATTACTTAAATTTTTAACATTGGTCGGCACTATCACAAAAACTGTATAAGTAACTATATTTTTTTTGAGGAAAAATATGCTAATATTTTTGGGTTTGAATATAATTCCTTATTCTTTTCCCTATAGTCAAAAGCTTCTTGAATCGAATTACTTGGAATTCCATAATCAATGTAAACTACTCCTTGTATTTGGGAAGGTTTAGGTTTTACATGTCTTTTTTTATTAACCTCTTCAATAAAAAATTGATTGGTTTTGATTGCCTTTTTTAATAATTTATCTGCTTTTGAAATATCATCATTAAGAATTGAATAACTAACGGCTCCAAATGTGAACTCAATTGAAAAATCATCTTTATATTTCTTTAATAATTTGTCAATTTCACTTAATTTATTCATTTTAAAATAAATTTCAAGTAATAGATAACGAACTCCTTGATTGTCATTTTGATTAAATTTCAACATATCAGATAACACATTAATTGTTTTCTCTAATTCGTTTTTTTCATAATATTCAAGCGCAATTCCAATACAAGCTCTTAAAAAAGGTCTATTGTCTAAATTACTCCATTCAATTTTATCTTTCTTAAAGTTAAATTCTTTAGGAAAGCAATGCTTTCCTATATTATATGCCTTTTCAGTAGCTAATAAAGCTTCTAAATTTTTATCTTGGTTTTTATAAGCCACACTTAAATGGTTAAATGCATCAATATGATAAGGACATTTTTCAATAATTTTTTTGAAATAATGTTCAGATTTTAAATCATCAACGTCAAGAGTGTCAAGACCATTTTCGAATAAATTGAAATTTACATCATCATCATAGTGTTTTGGAAACAAAAATTCCCATTCATTTTCATCTATTTTTATTAATCTAGGTTCTTCAGATAAATTAAAACTTTTCATTTATTACTATAGTTTTGTTGAATCAACAAGGCTAATTCAAATTAGTTAGCTTATTGGTAAATTTAATGAAATTACTGAGTTAAAGTAACGAAAGTATTGAAGAATTGATCAAAAAATATTTCATAGTGAAATTGTCGTTGATAATGAAAAAGTAATTTCTGAAACTAAAATATACCAACAAATTCCTTCTATCCGATTATTTAAAGATGAAAATGGAACAGGTCAAATGAAGCAACAAATTGAAGTAAATTATAAACAGGTTAAATGGGATCTTTTGAGAATAATTGAATCTGAATTAGAACGAATAAAAAATGACACCTCAACATAAACGTATCTTTTTCTCGAACCATTGTTGAAGGACACTCGAACAAACCCTATTTCTAGTTTTATAATTTCTATATCAACCCCTTTACTGTAAAGGAAAAATGTGTATTTTATTATTCTTGACTCTATATTCAATCTCAAATTTTTAAGTTGGTTGTATATAAAATAATAAAGGTAAAATTCATAAATTTCATATTCAATCCCGTCTCATTTTTACCTTTTAGATGAATATATTTTTTAATTCCATTTACTATAGAATGAATATCATTTCCATTTATTTTAAGATATTTGTAATATGGATGGTAAAACAAGAGCAAATATAAAACCTGGTATGCTGGTTAATATTGTATTGAAAAAGGATCAACGAACTGGCGAATTAACTGAGGGTATCGTGAAAGATTTATTGACTTCTGCGCCTTATCATCATCGTGGTGTAAAAATTCGTTTGATAGATGGACAAATTGGACGTGTGCAGGAAATTATTGAAGACGATTTTTAGAATGTATCAAACTATAGATTAAAAGCTCTTATCAATGGATTGAAGATCGTCTGCAAATCGTATGTCGACTCTAAAATTCGTTGTTAAAAGTGAATATGAATATTGAAAAAGAATTAAAAATCCGACGATTTAGTATCGAAATGCAATTCAACTCTAAATTATTGAAATAAAAAAGTTGGAGTGTTTGAGCAAAGCGAGTTGTCAACTTTATGGAAATAATTTATTTAGTTGAATCATAGAGAGACTACTGTCGGCATCTTTTTTTGTTTCGTTTTTTGGATGAGCAAAAAATGAAAAGAAGAGATTCTTCGACAAACTGAGAATGACAACGAGATATTATTCTGAATATAATTTATGATAATATGAAGATAATTAGTAGTTCATTATTTTATTACGTTCATTTTTGTCTTGACGCAAAAACGAACCAAAAACGTCAAGACTGCGATTTTCGACGTTCAATCTTCATTTTACTCACTAAAAATATTAAATGACTCGCTATCGCTCACTAATCTTTTTTACGCTTGTTTCAATGGATTGAAACTCGTCTGCAAATCGTATGTCGACTCTAAAATCCGTTATTAAAAAAGGAGTTGAATATTGAAAAAGGAATTAAAAATCCGACGATTTAGAATCGAAATGCGATTCAACTCTAAATTATTGGAATAAAAAAAGTTGGAGTGTTTGAGCAAAGCGAGTTGCCAACTTTATGGAAATAATTTAGTTAGTTGAATCATTGAGAGACTACTGTCGGCATCTTTTTTTGTTTCGTTTTTTTGGATGAGCAAAAAAATGAAAATAAAGAAAAGGAATACCTGAGCTACACCGTGGCTCCTCCTCTTAATCTCAAATGTTGTTAAAATAAATTTGAATATTGAAAAATAAAAAGAAGAAATACAAAAAAATCCCTCTATCCCTACTTCCTCTTATCATTTGTTTCATTTAATTAAAACATGTATCTTACTGAAATTAAGTAGATTACAACATATACAGAACACTTACTTTTTTACACAAAAAGAGAAGGATAGCAACGAGTTAAAACTTCTTTTAGTAGAATTAATTACGAATATACAACCCACGGACAAAGATCACGGATTCTACGACAGTGCAGATGTGCAAAGGCTGCTTAACGTTAGTGACAAAACGTTGTATCGCATGAGGAGAAACAAGACAATTCCTTGTTTTAAGCTCGGTAAAAAGTACTTTTACCCAAAACATTTCTTTAACAAAAAAACTCTTGGATAAGAGCTTTTTTAGTGGTATTTATTATAATTGATTAATCATTTTATAGCTCCATTTGCCAACTACCTTTTGAAGGAAAAAATGGAATAGGTAAAACTCCAAACCATATAATTGTAAATTTAGTTTTCCATATACCTTTAATTACATTATTAGCATTATCAAAACTACCTTGATATAAAATTTCTGGATGTTTTTTATTTCGATACGTTTTAATTTTATTAACGGAAGTTAATACAGCTAGATAAGGCATTCTTTTTATAAAATAAATATTGTTTTGATGAATATACCCTTCAACAGTACCTACCCCTTCAATACCTCCAGTTTTTGAATCTTCAATAATAGTTCCACTAAATTTATCATTATTTATCTCTTTTATACTTAATTCAAAATATGTATTTAAATGACCTCGTAAATGATTGTATTCCTTCTTGTCAAAAGTAAAATATCCTTTATAAGTTCTTATTTTAATCATTCAAGTTATTTAATAAGTTACTAATATTAGTCTGATTCTTTTAATAACAACAAATATAAAGGTTAAAACTTTCAATTTCTCAGTTTATCAAAATTTTGTCAATATTATCTATTAAAAGAATTAACTTATCTACTATTTAAATTCTCACACCATTAAAATTTAATTCTCAAGTCAACAAATACTTTTACCCAAAACATTTCTTTAACAAAAAAGCTCTTGGATAAGAGCTTTTTTGGTGAAATTTATTATTAAAAATCTATTTTAGTAATTCTATGTAAACATTCACAACCAGATAGTTAATACAGATAATTTAAAAAAAAATGATACGATTACGGATTCGCGTAATTATATGTAAATCAATAGTATTAGGTTTGATGAAATTAAATTAAAAAATATGAAAAAATTTTTACTATTTATTTCATTCGTAACGATGTCAACATTTACTTCAGCTTCAAATTATGATTTTGAACAAGTTAAACCAGTAACTAAAAAGAAAGTTACTTCTAAAAAAATAAAAGCTAAATCAAAGACCACTTCACAAAAAACAAAATCATGTTCATATAATGGAAATGATTTAAACGTTGGTAAACGAGGAGGTTGTTATTATTATTCAGGAAGCGGAAATAAAGTTTATGTTGATCGTAGCTATTGTAAGAACTGCCTTGGCACTCAACAATCAGCCGTACAAGGTCACTTTTTGGAGAAGAAGTTTTCTTGCAATTGTTTCAGTTGATTTTAAAACTATGCGTCAATAAAGGTATGGTTTCAGGGAAACGTCAGGCGGTAGATTCGGCTTTTATCAAAGCCAATGCAATATGGATAGTTTGGTTGAAAAAGAAGTATTAGAAGATGCCTCAGTATATGTGAACGAGTTGGAAGAACACAGTGATTATAAAGTAACTTCAACGTGAAAAAAATTAGTAGAACAACACCATCAATGGAAAAAAGAAGAATTTAAAGCAATGCCTGGCGCTCGAAAAAGTGTGCAATTGAATGAAGATGGTCAAGAAATCCGACCTAAATTTCTAAGTAATCACACACATTATAGCCCAACCGATCCCGAAGCAAAAATATCAACCAAACCAGGTAAACCAAGACAGTTA
>RRZT010115750.1_pt1 | contig 24713 bp, 26 predicted proteins | sample 2165551 | NCBI WGS metagenome assembly RRZT01 (sample SAMN10456910, study PRJNA506462) | wastewater metagenome | biome: wastewater; feature: sludge; material: wastewater sludge; isolation source: wastewater sludge with Escherichia coli K12::gfp cells carrying plasmid... | place: USA: Moscow, Idaho... | reverse complement strand
TTGTACAAAACCGTCTCGATGCTGTGATGCAGCGTTGGCAAACATTGCACCCTAGTCAACCCTCAGCCGTAGGTGAGTAACATGAGTATGTTAGTAAAACAGATTATTATCCTCAGTAGTGCTGCTTTAGGATTGCTAGGTTGTGCTGCTGATCCTGCACCAATTGAGCAACTGCGTGTCACAGAGCAAGCGATTGAACAGGCACAGACGATGGGTGCAGAGGCGTTTTTGCAACCTGCTCAAATTGCTTTACAAAAAGCGCAAGAGGCTTTGGCTGCAGAAGATTACCGTGCTGCGCGTTTGTATGCTGAACGTGCTGAATTGGATGCACGTTTGGCGCAAGTACAAGCGTTAAGCAGTATGAAACGTAATAAAATAGCAGAAATTACGGCGCAGATTCAGCGCTTGCGTGTGCAGTTAGGAGAGTCGCAATGAGTACGTGTTCTGTGCGTCGAATAATCGTAACGGGTGCTTTATTGTCTGTTGTGGGGCTAACGGGTTGCGCACATTACAGCGAGGCAGAACAGGCTTTGCAAGAGGCCGATACGCTGTTTAATAGTGTCAAAGATGATAGCCAAGTGTTAGCCAGTGCGCCTAAAGATGTGTTGCGGGCGGGTGAATCATTGCAGCGTGCTGAGCAATTGTCCGGTTACTTAGGCAGTGCAGAAGATGTGCAGCATTTTGCTTATCTTAGTCAGCAATATGTACGCATTGCACAAGAGCGCAGCCAAATTGCCAGTTATCAGCAGCAAATAGAGCAGTTGCGCATTCAGCGCGAGCGTTTACAGTTGGCTTTGCGTGAAGCACGTTTAATGAGCGTGCAGCAACAAGGGCAATGGTTGGAAGAACAGATGATCAGTTTGGCCGCTCAAGATGCTGAGCGCGGTTTGGTGCTGACGCTTAACGATATGTTATTTGATAGTGGTCGCGCTGATTTAAAACCAGCGGCCAATCGTACCGTACTTAAATTAGTGCAATTTCTACAGATGAATGGTCAGCGTACAGTGCGTATTGAAGGCTACAGTGACAGTGATGGTGATGTGCAGGACAACTTACAGCTATCTAAAGAGCGCGCCCAGGCGGTTGCTGATACCCTGATTGATCTAGGGATCGATGCCAAGCGTTTGCAGGTAGTGGGTTATGGTGATGCCTTTCCGATTGCCGAAAATGCTACGGAGCGTGGGCGTGCGCAAAATCGCCGTGTCGAAATAGTGTTTTCTGATGAAACAGGGCGCTTGGCACCTGAGCGTGAATAATCTTGCGATGACGGGCTGATTTAAGCGCTGGTGGCTGTATTGGTTAAGGCTTAGGGCGATGCTGAATAAATCAAGGAATGTCATTGCGAGCGTAGCGAAGCAATCCAATTAGCTTTATGTATCAGTATGTTAGCGATTGCCGCGTCGCGTCGCTCCTCGCAATGAGGTCATTAATCAGTGCTTCCTTAGAACAAAAAAGCCCAGTCCGCATTACTGCGTACTGGGCTTTTTTATGAGCTCGGATTTAACGTCTTTGTTGTAACGCGGCAATACGCACTTCTAAAGGAGGGTGGCTCATCAGTAAACCGGCCAAGCCTTCTTTTAAGCCGCCACTGATTCCAAAGGCAACTAATGCTTTTGGCATTTGTGACTCAGTGGCTTGCTCTGCACGCAGACGGTTGAGCGCACCGATCATTGCTGATTTGCCTGCTAAGTCAGCGCCGGCTTCATCGGCACGGAACTCACGACGACGTGAGAACCACATCACGATAATACTCGCGAGCAAACCTAGAACTAATTCGGCAGCGATGGTCGCAACAAAGTAGCCGATACCACGGCCGTCTTCGTTTTTCAGCAAGACGCGATCGACAAAGTCACCGATGATGCGGGCAAAGAACATGACAAAGGTATTCACTACACCTTGCAGTAACGCCATGGTAACCATATCACCATTGGCGACGTGACCAATTTCATGGGCCAATACGGCTTTGATTTCTTCGGGTGAAAAGCGGTCCAACATACCTTGACTGACAGCAACTAAAGCATTGTTGCGGTTCCAGCCAGTAGCAAAGGCATTGGATTCGTAGGATGGAAAAATCCCTACTTCTGGCATGCCAATACCGGCTTGGGTTGCCAATTGTTCAACGGTTTGCAATAACCATTGCTCTTGGCGTGTGCGCGGCTGATCAATAACTTGCGTACCAGTGCTGCGTTTGGCCATCCATTTTGAAATCAGCAGAGAAATCAAAGAGCCGGTGAAACCAAATACAGCACAAAATATTAATAAGTCGCCATGGTTTTGACCAGTGTAACGGTCGACGCCCAGCAAGCTGAGGGTCACGCTGGCGACTAACAATACTGCGATGTTAGTGGCTAAGAATAAAAAAATACGCATCATGTGCGAAAAGCTCCAAAAATCTAAACATGTGAATTATATATGGGTTGCGCGACTGCGCTTCAAGGGTGTGACTGTTGCAAACTGTGTCAGCTGTGCTGCATTTAATATTGAAAGAACACTTGCATCCAGGCAATCACTTGCTCGCTGTCTTGCGCCTGTAAAGCATGACGTAATTGGTTGGCTAAACTACCTTGCGCACGGCGTACGCTCAGCGGAGCATCTGCCAGAACTGTAGGAAGGGGTTCGACCTTGTTGCTCAAACGTAAAAAAGCTTTTTCACTCAGTTCGATTTGGTCCAAAGCTTCAAAACGAATGGTGCTCTGATAACGTAAATAACCTTCCTCAGCCAGCCAAATAAAGGTGCTTAAGCAGCGCTGTTGACGATCGCTGGGCAGACCAAACTCATCGGGCCCTATATAACCGATTAAATCATCTATATACAGCGTTGTTTTAGTAGGGAAGGCCTGATAAAGCATTAACAGGCCTTTTGCTGCATCTTTGTAAAAATCGTCAATATGAAGGTCCATGCCGGCTCACTGGCGATAGGTTTTTAAGAAATGACCAATACGTCCGATGGCTTGTTCCAGATCATCCACACGTGGCAGGGTTACCACGCGGAAGTGATCAGGCCACGGCCAATTGAACGCTGTCCCTTGCACGACTAAGAGCTTTTCTGACAGCAATAGATCCAAGACGAACTTTTCATCGTTATGAATGGGGCAAATTTTTGGATCAATGCGTGGGAAAGCATAAAGCGCGCCCATGGGTTTTACGCAGCTGACGCCAGGAATGTCATTGAGTAACTCCCAAGTACGGTTGCGCTGCTCCAGTAAACGACCGTTGGGCAATACTAAATCATTGATGCTCTGATAGCCGCCGAGTGCTGTTTGAATGGCATGCTGGGCGGGCACGTTAGCGCATAAACGCATATTGGCGAGAATGTCCAAGCCTTCGATGTAGCTGCGTGCGCGGTGCTTAGGGCCAGAGATGACCACCCAGCCTGAGCGGAAGCCGGCAACGCGATAGGATTTAGACAAACCATTAAAGGTTAGGCACAGCACATCTGGAGCGAGTGAGGCAGTGCAGACATGTTTGGCATCGTCGTACAGAATCTTGTCGTAGATTTCGTCAGAGAAAACGACCAAGTTATGCTGGCGTGCCAATTCCAGAATATCCAGCAACACTTCTTTGGAGTACACCGCGCCCGTTGGGTTGTTTGGGTTAATCAAGACAATGGCTTTGGTGTTCGAGGTGATCTTGGCGCGCATATCGTCGATGTTTGGAAACCAGCCCGCTTGCTCATCGCATAAATAATGCACGGGCTTGCCGCCAGCTAAGCTGGTCGCCGCCGTCCACAAAGGATAGTCAGGTGCAGGCAGTAACACTTCATCGTTGTTGTTTAATAGTGCTTGTAGCACCATGACAATGAGCTCAGAAACACCATTACCCAGATAGATGTCTTCAATACCGACACCTTCAACATTCATTTGTTGGTAGTACTGCATGATCGCTTTGCGAGCACTGAACAGGCCTTTGGAGTCGCTATAGCCTTGTGCGGTCGGTAAGTTGCGAATCACGTCCTGAAGGATTTCCTCTGGTGCTTCAAAGCCAAAGGGTGCAGGATTACCAATATTGAGTTTGAGAATACGCTGGCCTTCGTCTTCAAGGCGCTTGGCGTGTTTCAGGACTGGGCCTCGGATGTCATAACAGACGTTAGCGAGCTTGTTCGATTTGCTGAACTGCATGATGTTGAGTATCCCGAATAAAAAGGTCAATAAGGGGCGTTTTGTCGATAAAAAGCGATTTTCAGCGCTGACGTATGAGTAGCCAGTACCACTAATTGTGCTTAACCTGCACGTCATATAGAGGCACTTAAAGATGCCTATCATACGACTGTGCTAGCAAAGGTGAAAGGGAGCGCTATGCTTATCACCCCGCTTTAATTGGAGAATGTGATGCAAAAGGTTGAAAAGAGTCTAGAACAATGGCGCAAGCAGCTTTCTGATGAGCAGTTTCGTGTGTGCCGCTTAGCTGGAACAGAGCGGCCTTTCACGGGTGAGTATTGTTCGCCGAAGTTTACCGGAGTGTTTCATTGCGTGTGTTGTGGGCAGCCTCTGTTTGATGCACAGCACCAGTTTGATGCTGGATGCGGCTGGCCAAGTTATTGGCAGACGCTGACAGCAAGTGCTGTGATTGAGCGTGTTGATAATAGCTTGGGTATGCAGCGTGTAGAGGTGGTGTGTTCTGCTTGCGATGCGCACTTGGGCCATGTTTTTCCTGATGGTCCTGAGCCGACAGGCTTGCGTTATTGCATTAACTCTGTGGCTTTGCAGCTTGAGCCAGCGCCTGCTGAGTGATTGCTTTAATCACTATATTTGCACCATCTGCTGAGCTAGAACAGCACAGTAATCTGTTGGAGAGAGTGTGTGTCTGAGTTGATGAATGAATTTTTACAGCGTGCCAGTCAAGTCTTGCAACAGATTGAGCCATTGTTGCCAAAAGTGATTGAGCCTGTTGATTGGAATACTGTTTATGCGGCGAGCTGGCAGCGCAAAGGCAATAGCAGCTTTTTTCGCCCCATTGCGCTAGGTGCCGATATTCGCTTAGCAGATTTGTTGGGCGTGGATCTGCAGCGTGAGCAGTTGTTGCGCAATACTCTGCAGTTTATGCGCGGCTTTCCAGCTAATCATGCTTTGTTATGGGGCGCGCGAGGTACAGGAAAGTCTTCTATTGTGCGTGCTTTGTTGGCTGAGTATGCCGAGCAAGGTTTGCGCTTAATTGAAGTTGATCGCAATGAGCTGGCTGATTTGCCGCTGATTGTCGAATCCCTGGCTGGTTTGCCGCAGCACTTTCTTGTCTTTTGCGATGATTTGTCTTTTGAGGCCGGTGAGGGCGATTATCGTATTTTGAAAAGCGTGTTAGATGGCTCTTTAGAGCGAGCGCCGGATAACGTGCTGTTATATGCCACGTCTAATCGTCGCCACTTGCTTCCTGAGCAGCACAGTGACAATCAGCATTGGCAGCAGGGTGATGGTGGCGAGCTGCATCCGAGTGAAGCTGTAGAAGATAAGATCGCCTTGTCTGATCGTTTTGGCTTGTGGCTGTCGTTTTATCCATTCAATCAAGAGTATTACTTGGCTGTTGTGCGGCACTGGATTGCTGAGTATGCGCGGCCTAGCGATCTCACTTGGCAGTTTACTGAAGAAACGGCTAAAGAAGCGATCAGTTGGGCAACAGCGCGGGGCAATCGCAATGGTCGTTGCGCGGCGCAATTTGCTAAACAGTGGGTGGGCTTGCGCTTGCTAGAGCAGACGCTATAAGCGACCTTATTTTGTCTAGCCTTGAGCGCTGTCGTGTATTGGGTTAATGCCGTGCAGGCTCTATACTGTGCGGCTTGTTTTTAAGGGGATTGCACTATGACCACACCGCATGTCGAACAACACCTGCAGCTGTTAGCGCATCTGCGCACGATTTTAGTCGCGGTAGCCGAAGCAGAAGTAGTGCCAGAACATCATCATGTATTATTTCTTGAGCGCTTTGATGAGATGGTCGCAGGCTTGCGCGCGAGTAGCGATGATCTGTATGTTGGGCAAGACATCATCAGTCAGGTGTTTCAGCGTTATCCGCAAATTGCCCACTTAGTGCCGCGCGATTTGTTATGGTTCTTTGGCGGCGACTGCTTGCACTATATGCCAGACGATGAAATCGAGAAATACCAAGAGCTGGAAGAGCGTCGTTATCAGGCTTTAGAAAATGGCGAAGATTTTGATTGGAATCACGAAATCCAACTGATGTTTATGCCGGAAAAGACGCCAGAACACTGAAATATAAAGAATTTTTAAAAAAAGCTTGACGGCTAGTGAGATGCTCCGTAATATGCGCGCCACTTCAAGCAATTAAGCAAATCGCTCAAGTTTAGAAGTTGCAAGCTGTAATAAGCTAAAGGATGCGTCCCCTTCGTCTAGTGGCCTAGGACACCGCCCTTTCACGGCGGTAACAGGGGTTCGAGTCCCCTAGGGGACGCCATTTTTGCGGGAATAGCTCAGTTGGTAGAGCACGACCTTGCCAAGGTCGGGGTCGCGAGTTCGAGTCTCGTTTCCCGCTCCAAATTTGGCGTCAAGCTAAAAGAAAAAAGAGCCGAAAGGCTCTTTTTTTTCGTCTACAGTTTAAGCCCTTGCTCGCTGGGTCTCTTCTAGGTCGCAGTGGCTACTCATCAATACTTTAGTTGTGCCTGATCAGTCATTCAGCGATGGAAGGTGCGCGCAATGAATTGGCTTTTTATTGGGTTAATGATTAGACGTTAGTTAAAGGGTTGCTACGCTTTCAGCTCAATAGCAGAAGTCATGTCCAAACTGCAGTTTTATGGTTATGCTGATAACGCAAACAATGCATAAGGAGAACAGGTCTATGCCGACTACAGTACGTATGACCAATTTGTTTTTGCAGTTGGGTTTGGATGCAACGCCTGAAGGGGTTGCGCGTTTTATTAGCGAGCATCGCTTAGCGCCTGAAATTAATATGCTTGATGCTGATTTCTGGAGCGATGGACAGCGTCAATTGTTAAAAGAGATGCTGTGTTCGGATGGTGAATGGGCGTTAGTTGTTGATCAACTCAATGAAGCGCTGCGTGCGCCGGATAGCTAAACAGCAGTGTGCTGTTGCGGTTGAAGCGGCACAGCGGCCTTGCAAAGCGCCTTAGCAAGGCCGTTGTCTAGGGCTTGGCGCTCAGCTTTTATGACCCTTGGCTAGGCCGCTGTTGTCGGTAGTGTATCTGGGCTGCACCAAAACACTGTGTTCCCAAGCATGCAAGGGTGCAGGCGGTTGGCTTACTACTCTGGTAACACTCTTGCCGCAGACGATCACTGCTGGGTAATGGGGTGGCTGATTGGTACTGCATGGTAGGTCTTATTGATATTTAAAACATAGCCCTTTCCGGTGTGCCTGAATCCTTTGCGCCTTGTTTGCATATAATTCTTTTTGATATACCAATACTAAAGTAAGGTCGTTTTTGGCCTTCTTGGGCTTTTGTTAAAGGTTATAGCCGTTATTATCGAAGCATACCTTTGCCTGCGGTTGGCGCTGGCATTGAAGATAATGAGGCTGACCTTATGATTTATGCACAACCTGGTACTCAAAACTCTTTGCTAACGATCAAGCCACGCTACGGTAACTTTGTCGGTGGACAGTTTGTGCCACCGATAAACGGTGAGTACTTTAAAAACACCACGCCGGTAACCGGTGCTGATTGTGGTGAATTCCCGCGCTCTAACGCTGATGACATTAACTTAGCGCTTGATGCGGCGCATGCGGCAGCGGCTGCTTGGGGTAAAACCTCTGCACAAGAGCGCGCTTTGGTGCTCTTGAAAATTGCTGATTGCATTGAGCAGAACCTTGAGTTACTAGCGGTCGCTGAGACCTGGGATAACGGTAAAGCCATTCGCGAAACATTAAATGCTGATGTGCCTTTAGCTGCCGATCACTTTCGTTATTTTGCGGGCTGTATTCGCGCGCAAGAAGGTACTTCGGCAGAGATTGATGAGCACACTGCGGCTTATCACTTCCACGAACCCTTGGGTGTGGTCGGGCAGATTATCCCTTGGAATTTTCCATTGCTAATGGCCGCTTGGAAGTTGGCGCCTGCGCTCGCCGCTGGTAACTGTGTGGTGCTTAAACCGGCTGAGCAAACGCCTTTGTCGATCACTGTGCTGATGGAGTTGATTGGTGATTTATTGCCACCAGGCGTGCTAAATATCGTGCATGGCTTTGGTCGTGAAGCGGGCGAGGCCTTAGCAACCAGCACGCGAATTGCCAAAATTGCCTTTACTGGCTCAACCCCAGTGGGTTCGCGGATTATGCATGCGGCGGCTGAAAATATTATTCCAAGTACTGTCGAGCTTGGCGGCAAATCACCGAATATTTTCTTCGCTGACATTATGGATGCTGAGCCTAAGTTCATCGAGAAAGCGGCAGAAGGTTTAGTGCTAGCCTTCTTTAACCAAGGCGAAGTCTGTACTTGCCCGTCGCGAGCCTTGATTCAAGAGTCTATTTACGAGCCTTTTATGGCTGAAGTGATGAAGAAGATTAAGCAGATTCGCCGTGGTAATCCCCTAGATACCGAAACCATGATCGGGGCACAAGCGTCAGCTCAGCAGTTTGAGAAGATCATGTCCTATATGGATATTGCCAAGGCCGAAGGAGCCGAGCTGCTTGCTGGCGGTAAAGTTGAGAGGCTCGAAGGCGATTTGGCACAAGGCTATTACATTCAACCGACGCTGCTAAAAGGCCACAATAAAATGCGCGTGTTCCAAGAAGAAATTTTTGGTCCAGTGGTGGCTGTCACTACGTTTAAGGACGAAGCGGAAGCGTTAGAAATTGCCAATGACACCGAGTACGGTTTAGGTGCTGGGGTGTGGACGCGAGATATCAATCGAGCCTATCGCATGGGCCGAGGCATTAAAGCAGGTCGCGTTTGGACTAACTGCTACCACCTGTACCCTGCACACGCCGCGTTTGGCGGTTATAAAAAATCAGGCGTAGGGCGTGAAACCCACAAAATGATTCTGGACCATTACCAGCAAACAAAAAATTTGCTGATCAGTTATGACATCAATCCTTTGGGGTTCTTTTAAACTAAAGGCTGTTGCAGGCTTGAAGAGCACACTATCATCGCGTTGAATTGAACGGTTTTTTGCTCGTAAACAGCCTGTGACAGCCATTTTTATCTAAAGAGCAATACTGTAAGTGCTTTTTAGCACCATACGCTGTGCCATAGACTTTTGTTTCTAGCGGTCGTTGAAGCTATTGTAAAATTTTTTACTGCTCAAGGATTGACCCGCTTGGCGCGCGGTTTGTTTTCTCGATGATTGCTCGGTGTTGGATTGAACTGAGTTCGAAAACAACTGTGCATTTCTTGAGCGCTGACGCTAGAGCGTCTAGAATGACGCACTTTTTATTTATGGCAGGTCAAACATGAACGACACTAAAACGCTACCCGCTTTACCTGATCGCCTGTCAGGTAACCCTCGCAGTCCATACCATGTGGCAGCTATCTTTGAAAACAGTATTGGTATTCGACTCAACGGTAAGGAGCGTTCTGATGTTGAGGAATATTGCATCAGTGAAGGCTGGGTTAAAATTCCTTCGCCGAAAGCCAAAGATCGTCGTGGTCAGCCATTGTTGGTGACGCTGAAAGGAAAAGTTGAAGCATTTTATCGCTAAACGAAAATGATACAAAACGGTTGGCTGAAGTTGCTGCAGGGGTGAAGTGCTGTTGTCATGGCGTCAATGCTAGGGCGTTGCATCCCTTTCGTTGTCTCAGCGTTAGCGGTGAGCAGGCTTTATCACTACGGTGCAAAGCCTGCTCATAGATTGCTATCGCGAAGGATTAATTGCCGCGTAAAATCTGTAATGGGCTGCTCTGTAAGACTTGGCGTGTGCCGAGCATGCCAACTGCAGTAATCAACAGCGCGCCCAGAATCGGCAGGACAATCAACCATGGGTGGGGCTGCCAAGCTAAATCAAAAGCAAAGCGGTAGAGCATGAAACTGCTGATTTCGCAGCCTAGCCATGCCAATAGGCCGCTGCAGGCACCGATTAAAGCGAACTCATTGCGCTGTGAGCCTAGTAGTAATTGACGTGATCCACCCAGCGCGCGAATCAGTGCACCTTGTTGCACACGCTCGGTCAGGGTGCTGTGTAAGCCTGCGATCAACACGGTAATGCCGGCGGCCAATACAAACAACAGAATCAGTTCAATCGCTAACGTCACTTGCGCCAGAATATCGCGCAGCTGACGCAGCACTGCATCCACTTGCAAAATGCTCACGCTTGGAAAGGCTTTGGCTAAATCAATACGTTGTTGCTCGGCGTGTTCGGGGAGATAAAAACTGGTCATATAGGTGTGCGCAGCGTTACCCATCTGCTCTGGATTGAAAATCACAAAGAAGTTGGGCTGCATGCTGTTCCAGTCTACCGTGCGCAGGCTGACAATCTGTGCGGGGTAATCGGTGCCACCGATATGGAAAGTCAAACGGTCGCCAACGGTTACGCCAAGCTCTTTGGCTAAGTCGTTTTCGACCGATACTTGATAGGGCGCAGCGCTTGCGGCAGCCACAGCGTTGCTTGGCCACCACTGTCCTGCAACGACTTCATTGTCTTTAGGGAGTTGATCCGTCCAAGTCAGATTAAGGTCGCGCTGCAGAGTGCGCATCACGCGCGCTTCTGGATCAATTAAATCGGTTGCGACTTGCTCATTAATCTTGGTTAGACGCCCTAAAATAACCGGGTAGAGCGGTGCTGTATTGCTGCTGATGCTGTTTAACGTTGCGCTAAAATCACTTTGCTGAGCCGGCAAGATATTAATTGCAAAGTGATTGGGAGCCTGCTGCGGCAGTTGCGCTTGCCAGTTATCCAGCAATTCGCTGCGCAGTAAAACAATCAAGGCCATGGATAATAAAATTAAAGCAAAGGCCATAATCTGACCGACGCTGTTAAGCGGATAACGAAGCAAGTGACCAAGGCTTAAGCGCCACGCTAGGCTGCGTTTAGCCAACCAGAAACGTAAGCTTTTCAAGCCGAAAAAGAGCCCAGCACCGAGCACTACAGCCGCGCTGCCGCCGCCAACCAGCAAGGCGCTGGTCAAGCGTATATCCAGATTCAACTGCCACATTAAAGCCGCCAGTGCTAATAAGACGCAGCCATACAATAACCAAGTGGCTGGCGCTACAGGCAGTAAATCACGGCGTAACACGCGCAGCGGTGCAATCCGTCCCAGGGCTATTAAAGGCGGCAAGGCAAAGCCTGCGAGCATCACTATGCTGGTGGCAATGCCAGTGACAAAAGGCTTTAAGCTGCCAGCGGGAATATCCTCAGGTAATAATCCTGCCAGCAATTCAAACAGTGCCAATTGTGCCAGCCAGCCAATCAGCGAGCCTAAGATGCTGGCCCATAACGCCAGTAGCAACAGTTGTAGGCAAAACAACCAGAGGGTGTGTTTGCGCGATAAGCCAAAGCAGCGCAATAAAGCCGCCTGATCAAAACGCTGCCGCGCGAAACGACTGGCGGATAAAGCGACCGCCACTGCGGCCAGTAAAATCGCGGCTAAGCTGGCGAGATTTAAATAACTGGCGGCGCGTTCAAGGGCGCCGCTGACTTGTTGATTGCCGTCTTCCAGGCCTTCAATGCGTTGGTGGGGCAGCAGGTTTTTTTCTAGGGTGCTGCGTAGGTTGTCTATGGCTTTGGCATCGCCGCTCCACAGCTGTCGATAGCTCACGCGGCTGCCAGGCTGCAGTACATTGGTCGCTGGCAAATCAGCGAGGTTGATCATCGCGCGCGGAGTAAAGCTCAGTAGATTGCCAGTGCGATCAGGCTCATAGGTCAGAATACGGCTGACATTAAAGTGTGCTGCACCAATTTCAACGCTGTCGCCCAGTTGTAGCGCTAAGCTGGTCAGCAGTTGCGCATCCAGCCAGACTTCGCCAGGCTGAGGACGACCGCCTCTAAGTTCTTCACCGTAAAGCTGTGTACTGCTGCGCAATTCACCGCGTAATGGGTATTGGTTATCAACGGCCTTCACGCTGGCAAGCTCAATACCATCCTTGCTGGCCAGCATGCTGGCAAACTGCAGGGTTTGGGCGCTGCTTAAACGTTCATTTTGCACAAGGGCTAATTGTTCGGCCTGCGCAGGTTCGCTACCCGATAAAATCAAGTCAGCGGCGAGAAACTCGCCCGCGCGCAATTGCATGGCGCCTTGTAAGCGTTCTGCAAAGTGGCCAATGGTGCTGCTGCTGGCAACGGCAATGACTAAAGCAAAAAACAAAATACGCAGTTCGGGCGTGCGACGTTCGCGCAGCAGCTGTTTGCTGGCCAGTTTCAATAGGCTAGGTAATGTCAGTTGCATGTGTGAACCACCTGGCGTCCGGCTTCTAAACGTAAATGCTGCTGGCAGCGCGCAGCGAGTTTTTCATCGTGAGTGACCAACACCAGGGTGGTGCCTAACTCTTTATTCATTTCAAATAATAGGTTGCTGATGCTTTCGCCGGTTTGGCTGTCAAGGTTGCCCGTTGGCTCATCGGCAAATAGCACGTCGGGCTGGGTGGCAAAGGCGCGGGCGAGAGCGACACGTTGTTGCTCGCCGCCGGAGAGTAAATTAACTGGATGCTGTAAACGCTTCTCAAGGCCAACACGAATCAATAGTTCGCTGGCGCGTTGCTGTGGGTTGGCATGGCCAGCCAGCTCTAGTGGCAGCATCACATTCTCTAAGGCATTTAAACTGTCGAGTAGCAGAAACGCTTGGAAGACAAAACCTACATGTTCGGCACGTATAGCGGCGCGCTGATCTTCATCGAGCGTGTTGAGGTTATGCCCAGCCAAAATGACTTCACCACTGCTGGGTAAATCCAGACCTGCCAGCAGTCCTAATAAGGTTGATTTGCCTGATCCAGAGCGCCCGATAATGGCCAGTGAGTCGCCCTGAGCAAGCTCAAAGGAAACATTGTCCAGAATGGACAGTTGGTCTTCTGTTGATGAAACCTTTTTGCTAAGGTGCTGGGCGCTAAGAATGGTTTTAATCATGAGGTTTCCAATGCGTCAATGGATAGCAACGATATGCTTGCTGGTGCTGGGCTCGTTCACTCAAGCACAAGCGGCAACTGTTTTAGTGGTAGGGGATAGTATCAGTGCGGCCTTCGGTCTGGAAACTCAAGAGGGCTGGGTAACATTATTAGAAGAGCGTTTGCTTGAGCATAATCCGGAGTTTAAAGTCGTCAATGCCTCGATCAGTGGTGAAACCACAGGCGGTGGATTAGCTCGTTTTCCGCAGTTACTGAGTCAACATCAACCTGACTATGTCATCATTGAGCTTGGTGGTAATGATGGCCTGCGCGGGCTATCGCTGACGCAAATGAGTGGCAACCTGACTGGTATGGTGCAGCAGGCAAAACAGCAGGGGGCGGTTGTATTGTTACTGGGGATGCGCTTGCCAGGTAATTATGGTCAGCGTTACACCGAGGCTTTTTATAATGTGTATCAGCAGATTGCCGAGCGAGAAAATGTTGCTGTTGTCGATTTTTTCTTAGCGGGCGTCGGCGGCGAAGAGGGCATGATGCAGGCTGATGGCGTGCATCCAACACAAATGGCGCAGCCGCGGCTACTGGAAAATGCTTGGCAGCGTTTGGCGCCACTGTTGCAATTGACTCCTGCGCAGTAAGCGCAATATATTTTCGCGGCATACTGTTATAGTGCGCGACTTTCGGCTAATGTAGCGCCCGATTTTAGGGGCTCTACATGGCACGCTTGGTGTGGTCTTTACATGCTTATCAGATTATTTTGCCGGACGAGCAACTGGATCTGTTCGCCTGTCAAAAAGAGCGCGTACATGCGGTTAATCGTCAATTAGAATTAGGCAGTCAGGCCGATCGCACACTCTGTGGCAGTTTGTTACCCGCGCAGCCACACTGGCAAGCGTTGGAGCGACAGCAGTTGCGTACCTCTTATTTTTGTCCGCAGTGCCGAGAGGTTATTCAGGCTCAGCGCAAACAGGCACAGCCGGGCTGGCGTAGCGCATAAAGGCGTATGCGTAAGCGGCACAAATCCCGTACTATACAACGGCACATTCACTCTTTTTGGTAGGGTTACTTCGATGTTGTTAAACATGCTCACGCTTAAGTTTTGGCGATTTTCTGGACTGGCAGCGTTGTGTTTCACGCCTTTTGCATCAGCACTTGAGTTGCCTTTGCCAGCGCCAGGTGAAGATGTGGTAGGTGAAGTGCAAGTCATTCAAGCGCGCTATGAAGATACCTTTGCTGATCTAGGGAAGGTCCATGATTTAGGCTATCTAGAAATGGTTGCTGCCAATCCAGGAGTGGATGCTTGGTTGCCGGGAGAGGGGACTGAAATTATTTTGCCAACCCGCTACATTTTACCGCCTGGGCCGCGTGAGGGGGTGGTGATTAACTTGGCTGAATACCGTCTTTACTATTATCCAAAAGATAAGCCAGTGGTTTACACCTATCCGCTGGGGATTGGTCGTGAAGGTTGGGAGTCACCGATCAGCGAGACATCCATTACGGTAAAAACACCGAATCCAGGCTGGACGCCGCCGCAATCAATTTTACGTGAACATGCGGAAGCCGGTGATCCATTACCCGCTTATGTGCCGCCAGGGCCAGATAATCCGCTGGGACCGTACAAGTTGACCTTGGGGTTGCCAGGTTATTTGATTCACGGTTCAAACAAGAAGTTTGGTATTGGTATGCGTGTCAGTCATGGCTGTTTCCGTATGCTTAATCATAATGTCTTAGAGTTAGCCAGTTTGGTGCCGGTCGGCACTAAGGTTCGTATTATTAACGAACCTTATAAGTTTGGGTTCGCTCAGGGCCGATTGTATTTAGAGGCACACACGCCGTTGAGTGACGATGGTGAGGCATCTGTTGTTGATAAACATGCCGCTGTGGTCAATGTGCTACTTAAGCGCGATGACATTCAAGATGCGCATCTTTTAGATTGGCAGCGTGTACGTGAAATTGTTGCTGGCGAAGTGGGTATGCCAGTGCCTATTACTGAGCCGGTAGCCATCGCTAAAGGTGATTGAGTAGGGTGCGTCAATCCTAATGTGGCTGATTTTCTGGTAAAAAGATTGACAATGCTTAATTTAAGTGTAGGATACGCGGCCATTGCAGGCACATAGCTCAGTTGGTTAGAGCACCACCTTGACATGGTGGGGGTCGTTGGTTCGAATCCAATTGTGCCTACCAAACAAATCAAAAGGTCGCCTTAAGCGGCCTTTTTTGTTTTTACGGCAATCATTTTATTTGATTGCTTTTTTTCCAGTGAATCCGATTGATTTGGGGTGGGTACAACCCTCTGCCGTAGTATGGCAGGTGTGCTTCGAAATCAATCGCTCTTACTGGCTCATCCCAACCCATGTGGCCTTTTGTAGGGGTCACCACTAGGCAGAGGAGGCGCCATGCCCGTAATTACTCTCCCTGACGGCAGTCAGCGTACATTTGAACAGCCTGTTTCTATTCTTGAAGTCGCCCAGTCTATCGGTGCAGGGCTGGCTAAAGCCACTGTTGCTGGTCGCGTCAATGGCCGCTTAATGGATGCCACTGATGTCATTAGCAGTGATGCGACGCTGTCGATCATTACCCCGAAAGATCCTGAAGGCGTTGAGATCATCCGCCACTCGTGCGCGCACTTGGTGGGTCATGCGGTTAAACAGTTGTTCCCTGATGCGAAAATGGTCATCGGTCCAGTGATTGATGAGGGTTTTTATTACGATATCGCCATTGCGCGCCCCTTTACTCCGGATGATATGCAAGCGATTGAAAAGCGCATGACCGAGCTGATCAATCAAGATTACGATGTGATTAAGAAGCTGACGCCGCGTGCTGAAGTCATCAAGCTTTTCACTGAGCGTGGGGAAGATTACAAATTACGCTTGATTGAAGATATGCCCGATGAAACCGAAATGGGTCTGTATTTTCACCAAGAATATGTTGATATGTGCCGTGGTCCTCACGTGCCAAATACGCGGTTTTTAAAATCTTTCAAATTGACGCGTTTTTCCGGTGCTTATTGGCGTGGCGACTCTAAAAATGAGCAGCTGCAGCGTATTTACGGCACCGCTTGGGCAGACAAGAAGCAACTGGCGGCCTATATTAAGCGTATTGAAGAAGCTGAAAAGCGTGATCACCGTAAGCTCGGTAAGCGTTTAGACTTGTTTCATATGCAAGAAGAAGCGCCGGGTATGGTGTTTTGGCACCCTAATGGCTGGACGATTTATCAAGTACTTGAGCAGTACATGCGCAAAGTACAGCGTGAACATGGTTATTTAGAAATTAAAACGCCACAGGTGGTCGATCGTATCCTTTGGGAGAAGTCCGGGCACTGGAGCAACTACGCCGACAATATGTTTGTCACTGAGTCAGAGTCACGTGATTATGCAATTAAACCGATGAACTGTCCTTGTCATGTGCAGGTGTACAATCAAGGTTTAAAAAGTTACCGCGAATTGCCACTGCGTTTGGCCGAGTTTGGTTCTTGCCACCGTAACGAGCCGTCCGGTGCGTTGCATGGTATCATGCGTGTACGTGGCTTCGTGCAGGATGATGCGCACATCTTCTGTACTGAAGAGCAGATGCAAGCCGAATCAGCCGACTTCATCCGTTTAACGCAAAAGGTTTATCACGATTTTGGTTTTGATGACATTGAATTAAAGTTGTCAACCCGTCCTGAGCAGCGTGTTGGTTCTGATGATCAGTGGGATCGCGCTGAAAAAGCCTTGGCCGATGCACTTGATTCAGCCGGTTTGGCTTACGAGCTGCAACCCGGTGAAGGAGCGTTTTATGGTCCGAAGATTGAGTTTTCACTGCGCGACTGCTTAGGGCGTGTTTGGCAGTGCGGTACTTTGCAGCTCGACTTCAATTTGCCTGTACGTTTAGATGCAGAATATGTCAGCGAAGATAACAGTCGCCAGCATCCAGTGATGCTGCACCGTGCGATTTTAGGATCTTTCGAGCGTTTTATTGGTATTTTAATTGAGCATTACGAAGGTGCATTTCCAGCGTGGTTAGCACCGACGCAAGCGGTGGTGATGAATATCAGTGAGAAACAAGGCGATTTTGCTAAAAAAGTTGAAAAAAACTTGCTGGAAAGTGGCTTTAGAGTCACGAGTGACTTGAGAAACGAGAAGATCGGCTTTAAAATCCGCGAGCATACTTTGCTCAAGGTTCCTTATTTGCTTGTTATTGGCGATAGGGAAGTTGAGACACAAACTATTGCAGTACGAACGCGCGGCGGTGAAGATCTAGGAAGTATGTCCGTCCAACAGTTCAGTGAGTTATTAAATACTGCGATTTCCCGGCGTGGTCGCCAAGATTTGGAGTGATAATTATCAAGCGAGATATGAGACAAGACAGACGAGCTGCCCCTAAGGCACCCATTAATGAGAACATCACAGCCCGCGAAGTGCGCCTGATTGGTGCAGAAGGTGAGCAGATCGGGATCGTCTCGATTGATGAAGCGCTGGCCGCGGCTGATGAAGCTAAGCTGGACTTAGTTGAGATTTCTGCAGATGCAGAGCCGCCGGTATGTCGCATCATGGACTACGGCAAGCACTTGTTCGAGAAAAAGAAACAAGTTGCTGCAGCTAAGAAAAACCAGAAGCAGATTCAAATTAAAGAAATCAAGTTTCGACCAGGGACGGAAGACGGGGATTATCAGGTAAAACTACGCAACCTGATACGTTTCCTAGAAGATGGGGATAAAGCCAAGGTTTCATTACGATTCCGCGGCCGAGAGATGGCCCACCAGGAGCTGGGAATGGAGTTGTTAAAGCGGGTTGAAGGTGACCTTGCTGAATACGGCACTGTTGAACAGCATCCTAAGATGGAAGGACGCCAGTTAATAATGGTCCTCGCCCCCAAAAAGAAAAAATAACCCCCTAGGGCAGCGGCAGGCCTTAAGGTTATGCGTATCAATCTGAATGCGGAGTATTCAACATGCCAAAGATGAAAACGAAAAGTGGCGCTAAAAAGCGCTTTAAAGCGACAGCGAACGGTTTTAAACATAAGCACGCTTTCAAGAGTCACATCTTGACCAAAATGACAACTAAGCGTAAGCGTCAACTGCGTGGGACATCTTTGATGCACCCAACTGATGTTGCTCGCGTTGAACGCATGTTGCGTGTTCGTTAATTTAGGTCTGGATAAATAAAGGTAATAGTTTATGGCTCGTGTAAAACGTGGTGTTTTAGCCCGTCGTCGTCACAAAAAAATCTTGAAACTTGCTAAAGGTTACTATGGTGCGCGTTCACGCGTATTCCGCGTAGCTAAGCAAGCGGTTATTAAGGCTGGTCAGTACGCGTACCGTGACCGTCGTCAGCGTAAGCGTCAATTCCGCGCTCTGTGGATTGCACGTATCAACGCTGGAGCACGTGTTAATGGTTTGTCTTACAGCCGTTTCATTGCAGGCTTGAAAAAAGCTTCAATTGAAATCGACCGTAAAGTGCTGGCTGACTTAGCAGTAAATGAAAAAGCAGCGTTTGCGGCAATTGTTGAAAAAGCTAAGTCAACTTTGGCCTAAGTTTTAAAACGTTGCGACATGCGTTTTTGATAAGGGAAGGGCCTAGGCTCTTCCCTTATTTCGTATAGATTCTTTATTTTTGTAAGTCATAGTAAGAGCACCTTGCAAAGCATTTGCGCTGTGTTTTGCAAGGTCCTCTGGAGTATTGTATGGAAAATCTTGATGCGCTAGTGGCACAGGCTTTAGCAGCCATTGCCCAGAGCGAAGAATCACAAGGCTTGGAGCAATTACGGGTTCACTATTTAGGTAAAAAAGGTGAGCTGACTCAGTTGATGAAACAATTGGGTGGATTGTCTGCTGAGGAGCGTCCTAAAGCTGGCGCTTTAATTAATGTTGCTAAAGAGCAAGTGCAAGAGGCCTTGAATGCCCGTAAGCAGCACTTGGATCGTATTGCCTTAGAAAACAAACTGGCTGCAGAAACCATTGATGTGACCTTAGCCGGTCGCGGTCAACAAAGCGGTGGTTTGCATCCGGTGACTCGCACCCTTGAGCGCATTGAGCAATTCTTTACTAAAATCGGATATGGCATCGCTGAAGGCCCTGAAGTTGAAGATGATTATCACAACTTTGAAGCTTTGAATATTCCAGGTCATCACCCAGCGCGGGCGATGCACGACACCTTTTATTTCAATGCCAATATGTTGCTGCGCACCCATACTTCACCCGTGCAAGTGCGCACCATGGAGGCTCAGCGCCCACCGATTCGCATTGTTTGCCCAGGTCGTGTGTACCGCTGTGACTCAGATATCACGCACTCACCGATGTTCCACCAAGTGGAAGGTTTACTGATTGATCAAGACATCAGCTTTGCTGATTTGAAAGGCACCATTGAAGAGTTTTTGCGGGTGTTCTTCGAGAAAGATCTCGGCGTGCGTTTCCGTCCTTCGTTCTTCCCCTTTACTGAGCCGTCCGCTGAAGTTGATATGCAGTGTGTGATGTGCAATGGCGAAGGCTGCCGAGTGTGCAAGCATACCGGTTGGTTGGAAGTGATGGGTTGCGGCATGGTGCATCCAAATGTGCTGCGCATGTCGGGTATTGATCCTGAAGAGTTCCAAGGCTTTGCCTTTGGTATGGGCGTTGAGCGCTTGGCTATGTTGCGTTATGGCGTGAATGATTTGCGTCTGTTCTTCGATAACGACCTGCGCTTTTTAGCACAGTTTCGCTAGGTCGATACCTTTTAGAGTTTAGGAGAGCAGCATGAAATTTAGTGAACAATGGTTACGCAGTTTAGTTAATCCGCCAGTCAATCGCGATGCGCTAGTGGCTCGTTTATCCATGGCCGGCTTAGAAGTTGATGCGGTTAGCCCAGTAGCGGGCGAGTTCAGCGGTGTAGTGGTCGGTGAAGTATTAAGCACTGAGCAGCACCCTGATGCCGACAAGCTGCGTGTCTGCCAAGTCAGTGATGGCGAGCAAACAGTGCAAGTCGTATGTGGTGCGCCGAATGTGCGTGCGGGCTTGAAAATTCCTTTCGCTCGTATTGGTGCGGTACTGCCCGGCGATTTTAAAATCAAAAAAGCGAAACTGCGCGGTGTTGAGTCCTTCGGCATGCTGTGCTCTGCCAGCGAACTGCAAATCAGCGAAGAAAATGATGGCTTATTAGAGCTGTCGGCTGACGCTGTGGTGGGGCAGTGCATTCGTGAGTGCTTGAATCTTAACGATGCCAGCATTGAAGTGGATTTAACCCCAAACCGTGGTGATTGTTTATCACTGCAAGGTTTAGCCCGTGAAGTGGGTGCGTTGTACAACGTGCCGGTGCAGTTGCCGGTAATCACTGCTGTGGCAGCGAGCCATGCGCAAACAGTTGCCGTTGAACTGGCGGCCTCACAGGCCTGCCCGCGTTATGCCGGACGGGTGATTACGGGCGTTGATTTAACTCGGCCAACCCCAGCATGGATGGTTGAGCGTTTACAGCGCAGTGATATCCGTAGTATTGATGCCGTGGTTGATGTCACCAACTATGTGATGCTTGAATTAGGCCAACCTTTGCATGCCTTTGATCTGGCACGCATCAACGGCAGTATTTGTGTGCGTATGGCGCACGACAATGAAGAGATCACCTTACTTGATGGTCAAGACATTAAGCTAAAAGCCAATACCTTGGTGATTGCTGATCAGCAACGTGCACTGGCGATTGCCGGTGTGATGGGCGGCGCTGACAGCGGTGTTGAAGTGGGTAAAACCACCGATATTTTCCTTGAAAGTGCTTTCTTTGAACCCGTAGCGATTGCTGGTAAAGCGCGTTCTTATGGTTTGCATACTGACGCTTCACACCGCTTTGAGCGCGGTGTTGACTGGCAGTTGCCGGCGCAAGCGATTGAGCGTGCCACTGAGTTATTGCTAAGTATTGTCGGCGGTAGTGCAGGTCCTACGCTGATCACTGAAGATGCGCAGTACCTGCCGAACACAGCGCCTATTGTTTTGCGCGCTGAACGCGTTAAGCAGATGTTTGCTTTGAGTTTGAGCGACAGCGAGATTGAAACACTATTGACGCCGCTAGGTTTGCAGCTGACTGCGCAGAGCGCCGGTGTTTGGTCAGTAGCCGTGCCAAGTCATCGCTTTGATATCAGTATCGAAGTGGACTTGCTGGAAGAGATCGGTCGTTTGTATGGTTATGATCGCTTGCCTGTGCGCTATCCGGCGGCACGCTTAGCGCCGCAAGCGCAATCTGAAGCACAAGCGTCTTTACCGCTATTGCGTCGTTTGTTGGTGGCGCGTGGTTATCAAGAAGCGATCACTTATAGCTTTATTGAGCCTGAATTGTTCAGCGCCTTTCATCCTGAACTGAAAGCCTTAACCTTGGCCAACCCGATTTCCGCTGAACTGTCGGTGATGCGCGCCTCTTTGCTGCCCGGCTTGCTTAAAGCTTTACAGCACAACCTTAATCGTCAGCAAGATCGCGTGCGTTTGTTTGAGAGCGGCTTGAGCTTTGTGGGGCAGTTGGATGATCTTAAGCAAGAGCGTATGCTCGCCGGTGTGATCACCGGTGCACGCTTGCCTGAATTGTGGACCCATGGTAAAGAGAGCGTTGATTTTTACGACATTAAAGCCGACGTTGAAGCCTTACTAGCGGCTGCAGGCGATCGTGACAGCTTCACTTTTGTGCCGTGTCAGCAGCATGCCTTCCATCCAGGTCAATGTGCGCGCATTGAGCGCAATGGTCAGGCGGTTGGTTTTGTCGGCACCTTACATCCACAGTTGGCCACCGAGTTAGACATTGACCAGCAAGTGCTGATGTTTGAAGTACAACTGGATGCGATCAGTGCAGGACGTTTGCCAGCCTTTAAAGAGCTGTCACGCTTCCCTGAAGTGCGCCGCGACTTGGCTTTAGTGGTTAAAGCTGAAGTGCCTGCCGAGCAGTTGATGGCGGCGATGCGCAGTGCGGCCGGTGAGTTTTTAACGCAAATCCGCCTGTTTGATGTCTATCAAGGTAAAGGTGTGCAAGAGGGTTGCAAAAGTTTAGCGGTCGGCTTGACCTGGCAGCATCCTTCACGCACTCTTACGGATGATGAAGTCAGCGCAGCAACACAGGCTATCTTGACCGTGCTGGCTGATAACTTTGCAGCCACATTGAGGATGTAAGCGTATGGGGGCTTTAACGAAAGCAGAAATGGCCGAGCACCTGTTTATGGAGATCGGTCTTAATAAGCGTGAAGCCAAAGAGTTGGTGGACACTTTTTTTGAAGAAATTCGTTTAGCCCTCGAAAACAACGAGCCGGTGAAACTGTCTGGTTTTGGCAACTTTGAATTGCGTGACAAACGTCAACGGCCTGGCCGTAATCCTAAAACTGGCGAAGAGATTCCTATTAGCGCACGGCGCGTAGTGACTTTTCGTCCAGGTCAAAAACTGCGCGATCGGGTAGAAGCCTATGTTGGAACCTAGTCATAATCACCAATTGCCAACCATCCCAAACAAACGTTATTTCACTATTGGTGAAGCCAGCGAGTTATGTGCTGTAAAGCCACATGTGTTGCGTTATTGGGAGCAAGAGTTTGAGCAGCTTGCGCAAATTAAGCGCCGTGGTAATCGTCGTTACTATCAGCGGCATGACGTCTTAATGATCCGTCAGATTCGTAGTCTGCTATACGATCACGGCTTTACTATTGGTGGTGCGCGTCAGCGTTTGTCCAGCCCTGAAGTGAGTGATGAGGGCAGTCAGTTTAAGCAACTTATCCGGCAAATGGTGGTTGAATTAGAAGACGTAGTGAAATTACTGCGCACCTAACAAGGCAATTGGGTCAATCGGCTCGGTGGTTCTATGCTTGTATAGAAACTAAGTGGTGTCATACGCTTTTACACTAAGAGAGTGAGTGGAGATTTAATTTCTTGCCGTGTAATGAGCATGCATCTGAGGGTACGCTGTGTCATCAGTCACTATTGTTATTTTGATTCTAGTCGGTGTTGTTGTGCTGTTTCTAATTGGTTATTTGAACCATATATTAGAAAAAAATAAGCTCGATAAAGCCCGCCATAAAGCTGAGTTAATTGATCGCCAGCGACGCTGTGCCCATCTGTCTGAGTCGCTGCCAGGTCAATTGATGACTACCGATCTTAAGCAGTTACTCAATCGTTTAGAGCTGCACTGTATTGATCAACTGAGGGTAATTGACAGGCATGATCCTAAATATAAATTGCGTGCCGAAGAGTTGCGTCAACTGATTGCTAAAGCGGATGAATTACCGATTAAAAACCCTCCGTTGACAATTACCAGTGATGAGCAAGTTAAAGATGTTCGTTTTCAACTGGAAAGTTTGCAGGCGCAAATTATTCGAGCGGTTGAGGAAAAGTTAATTGCTGCTAATCAGGGTAAACAATGGTTGGAGCACATTAAACAGATGCTGGTTAATGTTTATATTGATTATTTTAGTAATTTAGGCCGCCAGTTACTTTCTCAAAATCAGCCGAGCAAAGCTCGTTTAGTCTTTGAGCGGGCAGTGCAATACCTTAAAAAACAAAAAGATATGCAGCTGTATCAGCAGCAACTGCAAGCGTTTGAAGCATTATTGGCCCGTGCGAATGCTTTAGTGCTTGAGCATACCCGTCCTAATCCAGCACAAAGCACTCAATTGACGCAAGGGATTGAACAACAAAATCAAGAAGATGAGTGGAAGAAAAAACAAATTTACGATTAATCAGAGGTTGTTATGAGCTTGATAGTCTATGGTGCAGCGTTGTCGCCTTTTGTACGTAAAGTTAGAGCCTGTTTGCTGGAAAAAAAGCTCCCTTACACTTTTGAATTAATTCTTCCGCGAAATCAGCCGGACTGGTATTTTCAGATTAATCCACTGGGTCGCATTCCCGCTTTGCGTGACGGCGAGTTTGATGTGTGTGATTCTTCAGTGATTTGCAGTTATTTAGAGCAAAAATACCCTACAAACAATGCCTTATGTGGCAGTAGTGCAGAAGAAGTAGCAAGAATTCGTTGGCTGGAAAAGTATGCCGATTATGAATTGGCACCACTCACAACTTTCACTGTGTTTTTTAATCGCGTCCTAGCCAAAAGTATGGGCTTGCCGAGTGATGAAGTGGCGGTACAAAAAGCTTTGGCTCAATTAGTCCCCCATTTTGATTATTTGGAGCAACAGTTGGCAGAGAACGATTACTTTGTTGCCCAGCGTTTTACTTTGGCTGATCTTGCGATTGTCTCTCAGTGGATTAATTTTTCTTATGGCAATGAAACGTTGGATGCACGGCGTTGGCCTAAACTTGCTGCGCACAAACAGCGTGTGTTGCAGAGAGAGTCGCTGCAGAGTTTGCTGGCCGATGAGGCAAAAATGTTAGCACGGCTTGGCTAAATCAAGCTTTTAATGGCGGGTACGCACGAGCTGACTGCTCTTGCGTATTACGTCACTTTAGAAATTTCAGTTGTTTCGTGCAATTTTTGAGAATGCGTTCATAATAGGTGCTCCATTTTTTGACCAGACAGTCCTTGTATGCAAAAAGAGTCACGAAAAGTGCGCGAGTTTCGTCGTCGCGAGCAAGAAATTCTTGATACCTCCCTTAAATTATTTCTGGAGCAGGGTGAAGACTCTGTCACTGTAGAGATGATTGCTGATGCAGTAGGCATTGGCAAAGGTACGATTTATAAACATTTTAAATCTAAGGCAGAAATTTATTTACGCTTAATGCTCGACTATGAGCGCGAGCTCAATGAGCTGTTTCATTCCGAAAGTGTTGCCAGTGATAAAGAAGCGCTATCTCGCGCTTACTTTGCTTTCCGCATGCGCGATCCGCAGCGTTATCGCTTATTTGATCGGCT
>RRZT012546572.1_pt1 | contig 24718 bp, 22 predicted proteins | sample 2165551 | NCBI WGS metagenome assembly RRZT01 (sample SAMN10456910, study PRJNA506462) | wastewater metagenome | biome: wastewater; feature: sludge; material: wastewater sludge; isolation source: wastewater sludge with Escherichia coli K12::gfp cells carrying plasmid... | place: USA: Moscow, Idaho... | reverse complement strand
ATTTTCACACCTGCAATCAGAAGTAATAACAGAACAATTTGAAGTTTTTTTTCATATTTGTTGAATTAATTATTTTATACATTCGGGTTTCACTTTTTTTCAGCAACACTTATTTAGCTTTGCAATCTATCTTACTGATTTTAAAGACAAACAGAGCACAAGGGCTTACTGATTCCTACAACAAAACAATAACATAAATTGTTTAATTGTATTACTTTTTGACAAAACAGAGCACTAATCTTAGCCATTCACTAAAATTATTTAATAGAAAAACTAAACAATTATACCGGGACAATGTTGTACATTTACACTTTAAAGTAAAAATATAATTAGCCTTACAAATTGGTTAAACTATTGACTTTGGTTATTTATTCACTAAATTATTTTAATTTTCTAATCAATTCATTTTATGAAAACACTTAAAATTTTCACGTTTACATTGTTAATGATCTCATTGTTCGCTTGCGAGGATCTTAATAATTTGGTATCAAAAGAATTTACAGGAACTGCACCTACTATTGATTTTACTACTTCTGAAAGTAGCAACATGGCTTCAGCTAAACTTAAAGCCCCTCAAAAGACATCAGTAGAAGGATATGAAATTTACAACAAAGAAGTTTCAACAGATTTTATCAACGAAAAAATTGAAGAATTAAATCTGAGCAAAAATGTTATTAAAACATTTGATATAACTTCAGTGGAATTAACATTGCCTGAAGCCGACATAACAACTGCTTTACTATTTTTAGGAGTCAAGTTTTACATTGGCGACAAACTTGTGGCCCAAAACAACATGACAACTATTTCAGATGGAACAACAGCAATCAATCTTACCATTGTTGATAAAGATGTTCTTGCATCAATTAAAGATTCTGAAAGTTTTACTGTTAGAATTGTAAATATGCAACCTGTACCAGACCCAACAAGAGTAGTATTAAAATACAAATATAATTGTAAAGTAAGCTTACTATAATTAAATACTGTACTATATCATAGTCATATTATTGACTATTTACAGTAAAACTTAAGCGATAAATACAGGTATTATTCCTTTATTTATCGCTTTTTCTTTGCGCCCGCATCAAAACACATCAATTGATAAGTTACAACATTGCAAAATGTTTATAAATAGTATTTGCTGGTAAAAATCACATTTTTTTTGTGTAAGTTTGTATTTCAAAACATGTAAAAATATGGCACCCCGTAAACCAGTAAAACCAACCCAAAAAACAGAAAAAAAACAAGATATTAAAACATCAGCCAGAAGCGAAAGTAAAGTTAGTTCTGCCGGTACATCTTCTGAAAACAATGTTGGTTTCGTCAAAGGACTCAAGTTGTTTTTCACCGATGAACGTACTCGTTTTGTTGCTGGTATTTTTGTTCTGTTTGGCGTTCTATATCTTTCACTTGCATTAATTTCATATTTCTTTACCGGAGCAGCCGACCAAAGCAAAATGGATCTGAGTATTGCCGATGCTGTTGAAAACCGGTCTGATATTCAAAACTGGACTTCGGTAACCGGCGCATTTATGGCTGAAACGTTGATACATCGTTGGTTTGGAATTTCGTCATTTGCACTTCTTTTCTTTGGATATATAGCTGCACTAAAACTGTTGAAAGTAAAAACTATGTCAATAACTGCGGCCTTTTTCCACACTGCGTTTTGGCTTATCTGGCTTTCAATTACATTAGCACTGGCAGTAAATCCGTTTGTAAAAGAGTGGCTGTTTTTTGCTCCCGGCGGTTTACATGGCGAAGTTATTAGCGACATAATAACTTCGTACATAGGTTTACCCGGAACAATTTTATCATTGGCTGGTGTATTTGTTTTATATAGTGTAATTACTTCGGCCGCTACAATACCATTTTTAAAACGCTTATTCAGTAAAAAGAAAAAAGAAGTAGCTACTGAGAATGAATCAACAGAGGAGATAACCAATGATTTAATGAACGAGTCGACTACAGAACAAAACGTAGCGGTAGGAACGGAAATAATACCCGAAGACTGGATAACGAAGGCACCTGAAGAAGAAAGCATTGTTATTGCACCTGACGACTTGATGGTGGATGAAGATGAAATAATCGAAACTCCGGAGATTTTACCTATCGATAATGATGATGTTCCTTTCGAAATTGAGCCTACAAAAGCCCCCGAAGAACTTATTGTGGAACCAAGAAACGAATCGGACGAGAACGACGACCCCTTTTACAATGTGAGCAAACTGGGGAAATATGATCCGACACTCGATTTAACCCACTATAAAACTCCTACCGTAGATTTACTTAAAATGTATGGTTCCGAAAACGACACACACATTGATATGGTGGAGCAAAATGCTAATAAAACCAGAATTATTACCACACTTCAGAATTACGGCATTGAGATTGAAACAATTAAAGCCACTGTAGGACCTACAATTACACTTTATGAAATTGTACCTAAAGCAGGTGTACGTATCTCAAAAATCCGAAATCTGGAATACGATATCATGCTTAGTCTGGCTGCTACCGGTATACGTATTATTGCCCCTATTCCGGGTAAAGGAACCATTGGTATTGAGGTACCCAATGCAGATCCACAGGTAGTTTCTATGCATTCTGTAATTGCCTCGAAGAAATTTCAGGAATCAAAATTTGAACTTCCGGTTGCTTTTGGCCGTACAATTACAAACGACATTTTCATGGTGGATTTAACCAAGATGCCTCACTTACTCGTTGCCGGAGCTACCGGACAAGGTAAATCGGTAGGATTGAATGCCATTATCACATCATTACTCTACAAAAAACATCCATCGCAACTCAAATTTGTATTGGTCGACCCCAAGAAAGTTGAGTTCAACATCTATGGCGACATTGAAAAACATTTTCTTGCAAAATTGCCTGATGGCGACGACGCAATCATTACAGACACCAGCAAAGTTGTTGAAACACTCAACTCAATGTGCAAGGAAATGGACGACAGGTATGATTTATTAAAAAAAGCGCATGTGCGGAATATTAAAGAATACAATGAAAAATTCACAAACCGCCATTTAAATCCTGAAAAAGGACATCGCTTTTTACCATACATAGTAGTAATCGTTGATGAGTTTGGCGACCTGATTATGACAGCCGGCAAAGAAGTGGAAATGCCAATTGCACGTATTGCTCAGCTGGCTCGGGCTGTGGGTATACATATGATTATTGCCACTCAGCGACCATCTGTCAACATCATAACCGGTGTAATAAAAGCCAATTTCCCGGCAAGGGTGGCATTCCGCGTTTCGTCAATGATTGACTCGCGTACAATTTTAGATGCACCGGGCGCCAATCAGCTTGTGGGTCGAGGCGATATGCTATTCTCGCAGGGTAGCGATTTAACCCGTGTTCAGTGCGCTTTTGTCGATACTCCTGAAGTTGAAAACATAGTCCATTTTATTGGCGATCAACAAGGATATCCAACCGCATTTTACCTGCCTGAATACATTAATCCCGATGCCGAAAACATTGATCTTAGCTCGGTGGATATGACCAAGCGCGATCCGCTTTTTGAAGAGGCTGCCCGTTTAATTGTGGCAAATCAACAAGGTTCAACTTCATTAATCCAGCGTAAATTTTCTATCGGATACAATCGCGCCGGACGAATAGTCGACCAACTGGAAGTTGCTGGTATCATTGGACCTTTCGAAGGTAGCAAGGCACGACAGGTACTAGTAATGGACGATTATCATCTGGAACAAATTCTGCGACAATTGTAAAAGCAATTTATAGTGCAATTAATGCTTTTGCAGAGAACAACAAAATTTGTCATTAATACGGATAAAAAAACACTCTAAATCATGAAATTAAAAATCTCAATAATCCTATTCATAATTTCGATATTTAGCCTGAATGCGCAAAACACTACTGATGCAGAGAAAGTTATAAATCAATTAATCCAATCTGTCAGGACAACTGCCATCCGAACCAATTTTAAAATTGTGGCATCCGAAAAAAATGCTTTAAATTCGCAGTCAGTAACAGGAGTGTTCACGCTTAAGGGTAATAAATTCATGCTCGATATGGAAAATGCCCGGGTATGGTTTGATGGCAAAACACAATGGAGCTATAACGCTTCGGACAATGAAGTATCCATTACCGAGCCTGGACCGGATGAATTAGCGGGTATAAATCCAATGGTTATTATTGCCGGTTTCAAACAAAAATCTGTTGCCAAATTTTCCCGATTAAAATCAGGAGTTAATTACATTATTGAACTTACGCCTGCTCAATCAAAAGCAGAGTTCAAAAAAGTAGAAGTGCATATAAATAAATCGAACGGAAATTTGGTAATGCTTAAACTAACCGACAAGAAGGCACTCGTTACCACTTTAACATTGACAAATTATCAAAAGGTGAACAATATAAGCGATAAGAGTTTCACTTTTGATAAAATTAAATTTAAAAACGTAATAATAAACGACTTAAGATAAAATCATTGTGCTCACTTTAAGTTAGAGCTACAAAAGAATACAATTATGACAGAAAAAGTACGATGCCTGATTATTGGTTCAGGCCCTGCAGGATATACTGCTGCTATTTATACATCAAGAGCAAATCTTTCGCCGGTACTGTACGAAGGTATGCAACCGGGCGGACAGTTAACAACTACTAATGAAGTTGAGAACTTTCCGGGTTATCCACAGGGCATTACCGGTCCGGAATTAATGGAAGACCTGAAAAAGCAAGCCGAACGATTTGGTGCTGATATTCGATTTGGTTATGTGACCGAAACCGATTTAAGTGTTTCGCCATACAAAGTAACCATTGATGGTGAAAAGGTAATTGAAGCCGAAACTTTGATTATTGCTACTGGCGCAACTGCAAAGTACCTCGGATTGCCCGATGAACAAAAATATGCCGGCTCAGGGGTATCAGCATGTGCTACATGCGATGGCTTCTTCTACCGTAAACGTAAAGTTGCTGTTGTAGGTGGTGGCGATACTGCTTGTGAAGAAGCAACCTACCTTGCTGGTTTAGCCGACAAAGTATTTTTAATTGTTCGCAAACCATACCTGCGTGCATCAAAAATAATGCAGGAGCGTGTTTTGTCAAATCCCAAAATAGAAGTATTGTTTGAACATGAAACACTTGGTTTAACAGGAAACAACGTAGTAGAAGGTGCCAATTTGATAAAGCGACGTGGCGAATCTGATGAAGAAATTGTACACATTCAGATTGATGGCTTTTTCTTAGCAATCGGACACAAACCAAATTCAGACGTATTTAAACCCTGGATTGAAACTGACGAAGTAGGCTATATTAAAACAGTTCCCGGCACACCACGTACAAATATCGAAGGCGTATTTGCAGCAGGCGATGTAGCCGATCCGCACTATCGCCAGGCCATTACTGCTGCCGGAAGCGGATGTCAGGCTGCAATTGAAGCTGAACGTTATTTAAGCGAAAAAGGAGCATAAAATAAAGAATACTCACAAAAAAAAATAACTGCCCATATCGGACAGTTATTTTTTTATACATGATTTTCTGCACAATACGATGAACGCACAAACGGCCCGCTTTCAACTCTCTTAAACCCCATTCTCAGACCAATATCCTTATATTCTGCAAACTTATCGGGATGGATGTATGCACTTACAGCTACGTTTTTACGCGAAGGTTGCATGTATTGACCAATTGTAAGTATCGTACAGCCTGTATTAAAAGCATCCTGCATTAATTCAATAATTTCATCTTCTGTTTCGCCGAGTCCAAGCATTATTCCGGTTTTGGCAACCACTGCCTTGGACGCAATATAGGCAAGTACTTGTAAACTTGTTTCATATTTAGCTTTTGTTCTTATCTGAGGGGTCAATCTCCGAACTGTTTCCAGATTGTGCGAAATAATGTTCGGTTTTTCCGCAATGACCATATCTAGCAATTCAGTTTTTCCATCAAAATCGGGAATTAGCACTTCCAGAGTTGTTTCAGGATTTAGTTTCTTTACTTCCCGAATAGTATTTGCCCAATGATTTGCGCCTCCATCGGGCAAATCATCTCTGTCAACCGACGTTATTACAGCATGTTTTAACTTCATTAATTGAATAGATCTGGCTACATTTGCCGGCTCATTTTTATCAAGTGCCAGAGGCTTTCCGGTTATTGTATTACAAAACTTACAAGCTCTTGTACATATTTCGCCTCCAATCATAAGCGTGGCTGTACCTTTACTCCAACATTCACTCTGATTCGGACACCTTCCACTACTACAAATGGTATGCAAACCATATTCCTTAATAACCGAGCTTACACCCGAAAATGAAGCTTCACTATATATCTTTGTGCGTAACCATTCAGGTTTTCGTATAAAATTCATTCAACCAGTTTTTGTGTTTAATATTGATAATGCAAATAACACTATGCAATAAGGAAAGTTCTTTCTTACAAAGATAAAACAATTGCAAACACAACCAAAACTCACATTTATACCATAACAGAAACTTTCTTACACATTATGCAGTTATATGTGTAGATTAAAAAAAATATCAAATTATAATTTGACGCAATTGAACCACATAAACTTATTATTTCACCCTCAAGCAACTCATTTTTTTCAATCTGATTATTTTTAATACCTATCAATTTCAATTTGTTTTATATACAATCTGCATTATCTAAAAATATTACGGAAAATTTTCTTTAATATGAAAATAATGATGTAATTTTGCATCAAATAAAGAAATATTTCTTTAATGAAGTGCTGAATATAAGGTATTAATATAAGGTATAAAAATCTCATTTGAAAATGGAAACAAAAAGAGAAATTAAATTTAGTCTTGTTTACAGAGACATGTGGCAGGCATCGGGAAAATATGTACCCCGAAAAGACCAATTAGAAAAAATTGCACCTGTATTGGTTGAAATGGGCTGTTTTGCTCGCGTAGAAACCAATGGTGGCGCATCAGAACAGGTAAATCTTTTGTTTGGCGAAAACCCCAACGAAGCAGTTCGTACATTCACTAAACCTTTTAATGAAGCCGGAATTCAAACTCATATGCTTGATCGTGGATTAAATGGCTTACGTATGAATCCTGTACCGGCTGATGTACGCGAATTAATGTACAAAGTAAAAAAATCGCAGGGTGTTGACATTACACGTATTTTCTGTGGGTTAAATGATGTTCGCAACATTATTCCATCTATACAATACGCTAAAGCCGCCGGAATGATTGCTCAGGCAACTATGTGTATTACATATTCCGAAGTTCATACTGCCGAATACTACATCAACATGGCCGAACAATTAATTCAGGCCGGTGCTGATGAAATTTGCCTGAAAGACATGGCCGGAATTGGACGTCCGGCAACATTAGGTCAAATAGTTCGTGCAATCAAAACAGCACATCCTCAAATCGTTATACAGTATCATGGACATTCGGGACCGGGCTTTTCGATGGCTTCAATGCTCGAAGTAGCAAAAGCAGGTGCTGACTATCTTGATGTAGCCATGGAACCACTATCGTGGGGTATGGTGCATCCTGATGTAATTTCAGTACAAGCTATGTTGAAGGATGCCGGATTTATTGTTCCTGAAATCAATATGGCAGCATACATGGAAGCACGCCGATTGACACAAAGTTTCATTGACGACTTTTTAGGCTATTTTATTGATGACCGCAACAAATTAATGACATCGTTGCTGGTAGGTTGTGGATTACCTGGCGGAATGATGGGATCGTTAATGGCCGATTTAAAAGGTGTACACGCTAACATAAACTCTTACCTGAAAGAAAAAGGACGTAAGGAACTAAGCACCGACGAACTTTTGGTAATGCTATTCGATGAAGTAAAATACATTTGGCCAAAGCTGGGTAACCCACCTTTAGTAACGCCATTCAGCCAGTATGTTAAGAATATTGCGCTTATGAATGTGATGTTCATGGTGAAGGATCAACCACGCTGGAGCATGATAGATAAAAATTCATGGGATATGATTTTAGGAAAAGCTGGTAAACTTCCCGGAAAACTGGATGCTGAAATTATTGCACTGGCCAAAAAGAATAAATACGAATTCTTCGAAGGTAACCCACAGGATAATTATCCGAATGAATTACCACGATTCATAGCTGAAATGGAAGAAAAAGGTTGGGATCGGGGTAAAGACGACGAAGAATTGTTCGAGTTTGCTATGCACGAAAAACAATACCGTGATTTTAAATCGGGAGATGCAAAAAAACGATTCGAAGTTGAGTTGGAAGCTGCTATTAAAGAAAAGTTCAGCAAACAAAACATCGAAATACCGAACATACGCTTATTGAAATACCCAAATGCAGAACCAATCGTAGCACCAGCAACTGGACGTGTTATTTGGGAACTTGATTACAATGAGGGTTCAAAAGAGCCGGTATATGGCAAACTTTTCCGCGAATCAGAGCCCGTTTGTACACTTCAAACACGTTATGGTATGGAGCAAATCGGAAGTTTCTGTACAGGTCGTATTGTGGGCGTGGAAAAGAAACAGGGTGAAATGGTTCGTAAGGGCGAAATAATAGCATTTATCGAACAAAGATAAAAACTGAGCTTATTATTCATACAAAACAAAAGCCCGCTCCGGTATCCCGGGCGGGCTTTTCACCATCACTGATTCTTTTCTATTTCTTCCTGAAGGTTAATTTCAACACCTTTGGTATTATAAAACTTATACTGTAAAAATCCAAGCTTTTGTGAAGCTAAAAATTTACATCCTTTTCCGTATTTACTTCGCCATTGTTTTTTCATAGAACTGAAAAAACCTTTAGAGATATAAGCTTCAACATACGGATGTAAGTGGAGTACAAATTCTTTTACTTTGAGGGTATTAACCACAAAATCAATTTTACTTTCGAGCTGGTCGGCAAATAGGATTGAAGGTTTTGTATGCCCTGTACCAAAACAGGTTGGACATGTTTCTTCAATTTCGACATGCGTTACAGGTCGTACACGTTGTCGTGTAATCTGCATTAATCCAAACTTACTCAATGGTAGAATATTGTGTTTAGCTCTGTCTTTCGACATTGATTCACGCATGCGGTCGAAAACTTTTTGTCGGTTTTCGTTGTCGTGCATATCAATAAAATCAATCACAATTATTCCACCCATATCCCTCAGACGCAACTGACGGGCAATTTCATCGGCTGCAGCAAGATTCACTTCCAGCGCATTAGCCTCCTGGCCGTTTCCATTTTTTGAGCGATTTCCGCTGTTAACATCAATTACATGCAATGCTTCGGTGTGCTCAATTATAAGATAAGCACCGCTTTTAAATGAAACTGTACGTCCGAAAGCTGCCTTAATTTGCTTGGTAATTCCAAAACCATCATAAATGGGCGCCTCTTCTTTATACAGTTTAACAATTTCTTTACGCTCGGGAGCTATAAGTTCAATATAATCAGAGAACTCGGCAGCAGCCTCAGCATTGTTTACATGTATGTGTTTGAAATTCGTGTTGAAAATATCCCGTATAATCCCCACAGTGCGACCTAATTCTTCTAAAATAAGTGTTACGCCTTTTGCTTGTTGGGTTTTGGCTACCACCTCTTCCCATCTTTTCACCAAAATACGTAGTTCATTGTCGAGTTCCGCAACCTTTTTGTCCTCAGCGACTGTACGTACAATAACACCAAATCCCTTTGGTTTAATGCTTTGTATGAGCTGTTTTAGTCTGATTTTTTCCTCGTCAGTTTTTATTTTTGACGACACCGATACTTTATCGGCAAATGGCATCAGTACTAAAAAACGACCGGCAATTGATATTTCGGCAGTCAGGCGTGGTCCTTTTGTAGAGATAGGCTCTTTAGCAACCTGTACAAGTATTTCCTGACCGGTTTTGAGGATATCGCCAATAGCACCGTTTTTATCAATTTCGGGTTGCAGTTTAACTTTTTGAATAGCAGGTACTTTTTTTCGGTCGCTAAGTATCTGCGTTGTAAACTGATTAAGTGTATTGAAATTTGAACCTAAATCAAGATAATGTAGAAAAGCATCTTTTTCGTGACCTACATCTACAAAGGCTGCATTGAGACCCGGCATTATTTTTTTCACTCTACCAAGATAGATATTACCTACAGCAAAGTTAATTTCACGGGCTTCCTGGCTAAGTTCAACCAGGCGTTTGTCCTCGAGCAGCGCAATAGAGATTTCGGATGGTTGTACATCTACTACTAATTCGCTATTCACTTTATTTGGTTTTAGGGGTTCTTTTTAATAAAGAAAAAACAAACTTTAAGCTAAAGAAAAGCTTACAAGTTTGTTTTTTTGATCTTTAACTCTTCAAAGACCATTAAAGACTATTTCTTTTTGTGTCTGTTTTTGCGTAGTCTTTTTTTACGCTTGTGGGTCGACATTTTATGTCTTTTTCTTTTTTTACCGCTTGGCATCTCTGTAATTATTATTTGATTATAAAATTATTTTACTGAACTAACAAAAGTTTTAGCAGGCTTAAACGAAGGGATGTTGTGAGCCGGAATAATGATAGTAGTATTTTTTGAGATATTGCGGGCAGTTTTTTCAGCGCGTTGTTTCACAACGAAGCTACCGAATCCTCTTAAATAAACATTCTCGCTTTTTGCTAGAGAATCTTTAACTGCTTCCATGAAAGCCTCAACAGTTTTCAACACTTCAGCTTTGTCAAGACCTGTGTTTTTAGCTATCTCATTTACGATATCTGCTTTAGTCATTTTGGTAAGTTTTTAACTTGTTAATAAATATGTTTGATTTTTTGTTTTCTAAAAACGGACTGCAAATATATTGCTTTTATTCTGATAAAAAAAACGATTGAGTCTATTTTTTTTTAAATTCTTTGTTTTTTAGCAATTAATTATTAGCTCCTTAACTAATTTTTCGGCTTTACAAAGAGCAAAAGACTACACAATCAGAATTTGTTTACAATACAGGAGTTTTTGATTGAAAAGTGTTTTTACTTTAAACCGATTTTCTTCAAAATCTCCTTAGGTACTGCATCTTTGTGAACTAATATATTGATAGTTTTATGCATTACAAACGACTCACTTGCATACCAGATGCCCTTGTATTTTGTATCGGTTCCCCATGAATTTTTAACCAGATAATATTTCGTGCCATTTTGGTCGGCAGCTACACCATAAATAAGCATACCATGGTCGTCAGTCGTTTCATAATTATCAAATGCTAACTGGCGAAGTTCCTGTGTCACTTTCACTTCGGGACGCGGACCGGTTGATTTTAAAATCTTCTCTTCCATTTCTTTTTGCGAAATTCTTAACCAGCGAGCCTGATCTGAACCGGGTAAATTAGCACGTTGCAACTCGGGGTTTACAGCCGTACCGGTACGCGTAAAACCCTTTTCGCTTACATCCGAACCCCAGGCAATAGTATAGCCTTTTTCAATTGCATTATCAAACACAGCCATAAGCTCATTTAAAGGTAAATTATACGATTCGCCCCATCGCCAGTTATCTGGAATTTCAATGGCAAATTGCGTGTAAAACGGATGATGAGTGAAGGATGTTAACGATACATAATCATCCAGATTCAACCCCAATGATTGCATGTAAGTCTGTGGTGTATATTTCTTACCGGCAACTGTAAATTCAGACGGATATTTACCTAAATAGGCCGCAAGAATTCCATCAAAACCGGTTTTCCAGGCTGTTGACAGTTTCTTATTGGGGTTTTTTACAATCACATCCACGTAAGCACGGGTAAGAGCATCCAATTCACCATGGCGATGTTTATCTTCGCCATATTGTAATCCACTCATTTCCGACTCGGGCACAATTCCATAATTTTTCAGAACATATACCACATCGTGAAACGAGCCGCCACCGGCAAAATTAACTGTACCATTCATCCTCACGTATTTATCGGCTTTATCGGCATAGGAATGTGCCACCACAAACATTTCGGACAAATCCACCTCTGGCTTACCCAAACGTAACAGCTCCGCTTCAAAAAAACCCAAACCCGAGAAACTCCAACATGTGCCTGAGCTTGCCTGGTTCTTCACCGGAGTAATTTTGTTTTCTTTTTTAACAACGAACTGAAAAGTATCAACCGCTGTACTATCTTTTTTTTGTGCACTTGCTCCTAAAATACCCAACGCAAGAGCCATGATAACGTAAAGTTTCTTCATGTGTAAATAATTGTTTTTTTTATGATTTATACAACAAACTGAGGTTTGAAAACAGACTGTCTTCAAACCTCAGCATTACATTTTTTAATTTATTTAGCCGGTATATTTTTAAGTGTTTCAAGTAAATAATCCCAAAACAAACCCACCGTTTCGATATTCACTTTTTCATCGGGTGAGTGTGGATAACGAATTGTCGGACCAAATGAAATCATATCCATATCGGGGTAATGTGTACCCAAAATACCACATTCCAGACCCGCATGTATGATCATTATTTTAGGAGTTTTACCGTATTTACTCTCATAAACACTAGTCATTGTTTTTAGTATAGGCGAATCGAGATTGGGTTTCCATCCCGGATATCCACCAGTCATAACAACTTTTGCACCTGCAAGCGCAAAATTGCTTTCAATCATAGATGCAAGTTCTTCTTTACGTGAATCGACCGAACTGCGCATCAGACACTTAATTTCAACTGCAGAACCATCCGATTTGATGATTGCAATATTATTTGAAGTCTCAACCACCGTTGGTAATTCCGGTATAAACCGATAAACGCCATTAAATGCCGAAACGACAGCATTTATTAAATCATCCTGTATTTCCTCTGGCAACAAGCCTGATGGCAGGTTTTGCACTTCAGCTTTTAACGAGATATTATCTTCAACACCAGCGAATTCAGCAATAAAAAGTGTCTCCATTTCATCAACCAACTCCATCAAATCGTCAACCCCTTCGGCAGGGACTGTTACAACAGCAAATGCTTCACGAGGTATAGCATTTCGTAAACTACCTCCATCAATTGATGCCAAACGTGCTTCGTATTCGGCAACAGCTGTTTTCAGAAAGCGAAACATCAGTTTATTTGCATTGGCACGTTGCAAATGAATATCAACACCTGAATGTCCGCCTTTTAATCCTGTCAACGATACTTTAATTGCCACATCACCTTCAGGCACTTCTACTTCATTATAAGCAAAACTGATATTGGCATCCAATCCACCTGCACATCCCACATACAATTCACCCTCATCCTCCGAATCGAGATTCATCAAAATATCGCCTTGCAAAAATCCCGGTTTTAATCCAAAAGCACCATGCATACCGGTTTCTTCGTCAACTGTAATAAACATCTCAATTGCCGGATGTACAATATCATTTGCTTCGAGAATTGCCATCGCAGCGGCCACTCCTATCCCATTATCAGCACCCAGTGTGGTATCTTTAGCAGTTACCCACAATCCATCCACATATGCCTGAATAGCATCTGTTTCAAAGTTATGAGCTACACCTGAGTTCTTCTGAGGTACCATATCCATATGCGCCTGCAACACTACCGATTTCCGGTTTTCCATGCCGGGTGTAGCTGGTTTGCGTACCAGTACATTTCCTGCTTCATCTCGTAAAGTCTCCAAGCCAAGCGATTTACCAAAATCGGCAAGAAACGAGCCCACAGGTTCAATTTTTCCGGAGGGTCTTGGCACCTGAGTTAAACTGTAAAAATGTTTCCAGAGCGCTTTAGGCTCTAACTGACGAATATCACTCATTTTCTAAAATATTATTTGTTTGTATAATTATTCTTTTTCAGTAAAATGCAAATATCCTATTTTTTTTCGGGATAGCCTCAAAATGTAAGTCTTTTTTTTATTTCTGAAACAAAAAAATATAGATAGGCATGTTATATATTTGCACACTTAATCGTCGAAGTTATAAATGAGTCAGGAGATTTTTAAATCAGTGGTTTTACCCATGCGTACCAAACTCCTCTTCCTAGCGCAAAAATACATGGAAGATGAGTCAGATGCAGAAGATGCCGTACAAGAGGTACTTCTCAAACTCTGGCATACACGTGAAAACCTGACAAATTATGATAATACAGAGGCATTTGTAACAACGGTTACCAAAAATCATTGCCTCGACCGTTTAAAAGTTAAAAACCGAATGGTTGCGTTAGACGAATCGTACAATATACGCGAAGGAACAGAAAATCCACATTTGGAACTTGAACGTAAAAATATGGCAGACATTATCCGCCAAATTATTGAAAAGCTTCCTGTACTTCAGCAAGCAATTATACGAATGAAAGATATGGAAGAATACGAAGTGGAGGAAATAGCTGAAATAACGGGCACAAAAGCGGATGCTGTACGCATGAATCTTTCACGAGCCCGAAAAAAAGTACGGGAAGAATATTTAAAATTAAATGGTATATGAAAATTATATTTAGAAATAAAACAATGAGCTTTGCCGAAGCCGACCGAATAATTGAACGCTACTACGAAGGCGAAAGCACAGTAGCCGAAGAAAAACTACTGCAGAAGTTTTTAAGTTCGGAAAAACTCCCGGCAAAATACGATGCCGAAAGAGCGATGTTCGGCTATTTTAAACCACAAAAAGCAGTTGTACGCCAAGGGTTTAAACTACAAGGATATACAAAATGGGCTGCCGCAGTTGCCCTTACTTTTACAGTAGGGTTATCGACACTGCTTTATACCGAAAAAAATCCGGAATGCTATGCTATGATTGACGGAACAATGATTACCGACAATTCAACGATTCGTGAACTAATAAATTCGTCAATAGCAGATATTTCGGACAACAATGAGGTGGAAGAATCGCTCAATAATATAAACAACACTAATTTGATAAATGAACAACTGGAAGTTTTTTCCGGAATTGAATAAGAAAGGACACATTATGCAAACAATAAAGAAGTATATTCTGCTATTTCTGCTAATACTTTCCGGGGGTAGCCTATGGGCTCAGTCGGATTTGGAAATTCGAAAAGTATTTCAGGAATATGGAAAAAAGAAAGGAGTGGTAATGGTAGAATTGAATGGAAAAATGCTCGAGGACTACGACTTTAACACATTTAAGAGTATAGTTATAAGCAACATACCTGAAGCCAGCAGTTTTGTACGCCAATGCATCAAAAAAGATGAAGAAGGGGCAAAAAAAGTAAAACAAGTAGTTTCGAATGGTAAAACCACATCCATTATTCTGCAACTACCCGAAAAAAATGAATTGAACAGATTAATACTGTTCAATGAAAGCAATGGTACACCACCAAAAATTACACTTATCTACATTGAATCGGAAGAAAATGCCGACGAAGTGCTGAAATTAGTATTAAAAAAGAAATAACAAACAAATACAACCAATTAACAATCAATTAAAATGAAAAAGATAATTGTCGCAACAATCGTATTCCTGATCGGATTATTGCAAGCAAAGGCTACGAACAGCACTACTACCGACACAACATACATCTACAACAACAAGGTAGTAAAAATTGATGATAGTGAAGGAAAAATTAAAGTTCAGGTATTCGACAGCGTAAACAATGAATACAAACAGGTATTTGAAGGAGTATATAGCGATTCAAAAAGTTTTGAAAAATGGACTGTAGCCGACGAATGGGGATTGAACTTACCATTGCTTAATAAAATAAAAAAACGTGAGAGAAAACGCATGGAACCACATTGGGCCGGTATTGGATGGGGCTTCGCCAGTTTTACAGATGGTGGCCTGAGCCCTAACAGCGCAGCAGGTTTATCGTTAAGAGCTGAAAAATCGAACGAATTTTACATCAATCCTATAGAGAAAATTATTCCGGTTATTGGTAACAATCTGGGTATTACAACCGGTTTTGGAATGCATTGGGGAAACTATCACTTTGACAACAACACCCATCTTGTTGAAACAAACAGTGTTGTAAATGTAGAACCGGCACCTGCAGGTATTAACTATAGCTTTAGCCGTTTTCGTACATTTGGACTTTCAGTACCCCTGTTACTGGAATTTCAAACCAAACTTAACACCAACCATCTTTTCTTTCTTTCGGCTGGTGTGGTTGGAGGTGTAAACACTTATTCGTCGTACAGAGTAAAATATAAAAACCCAAACGGAGGGAAAGTTAATGATGTGGAAAGTAAAAACCTGAATGTTTCTCCTCTAAGTCTTGATTACATGGTTCAAATAGGTTATGGTTCCTGGAGTATTTTTGCAAAATATGCACAGTTCAGTATTTTCCAGAAAGACAAAGGGCCCGTTGCACATCCTGTATCCTTAGGAGCTACATTGAATTTTTAAATATATTAAATGAGTAATATGTATCTACTGATTTTTTAAGTTGTAAGTTCATTTTCCGGTAATACTCAGAAGATATTTATACTCAAAAAAAAAGAGCTTGTTGAAACAACAAGCTCTTTTGATATTATGAAATTCGAAATACTTAGTCTTTTAACTTAGCACAAAGATACTCACGATTCAAACGCGCAATGTGTGAAATTGAAATAGCTTTTGGACATTCTGCTTCACATGCACCAGTATTTGTACAGTTACCAAAACCAAGTTCGTCCATTTTCGATACCATAGCTTTAGCACGAGCCGTACGCTCTACTTTACCCTGTGGTAAAAGAGCCAACTGACTAACTTTAGCAGCCACAAAAAGCATTGCCGAACCATTTTTACAAGCAGCGGCACAAGCACCACAACCAATACACGAAGCAGCATCCATAGCTTCGTCGGCATCAATTTTCGAAATCGGAATTGCATTACCATCTGGCACACCACCGGTATTTACCGACACATAACCACCAGCCTGTATAATTTTATCGTATGCACTACGGTCAACCATAAGGTCTTTAATAACCGGGAAAGCAGCCGAACGCCAGGGTTCCACAGTAATGGTTTCGCCATCTTTAAAACGACGCATGTGTAACTGACATGTTGTTGTTTCGGCATCCAAACCATGAGGATGACCATTGATATACAAACTACACATACCGCAAATACCTTCACGACAATCGTGATCGAAAGTGATAGGTTCTTTGCGCTCCTTAACCAAACGCTCGTTTAATACGTCCAACATTTCAAGGAAAGAACTGTCGGTCGATACATTGTCCATTTTATAGGTAACAAATTCTCCCTTTACCTTAGGGCCGGCCTGACGCCAAACTTTTAGAGTTATATTAATTGTTTTTTCCATGGGATTACGCTTTATAATTACGTTGTTGACGTTTTACAAATTCATATTCGAGAGCTTCTTTGAATAAAGTAGGTTCTTCGCCTTCACCATTGAATTTCCAGCACGAAGCAAAAGAGAATTCTTCATCGTTACGAAGTGCTTCACCATCCGGAGTTTGGTACTCTTCGCGGAAGTGTCCACCACATGATTCTTCGCGCATCAGCGCATCACGTGCCATTAATTCGCCAATTTCGATAAAGTCGGCTACACGCAAAGCTTTTTCAAGTTCAACATTCACATCAGCACTCTGTCCGGGAACATAAACTTTTGTCCAGAAAGTTTTGCGAATTTCTTTAATACGCTCAAGCGCATGTTCCAATCCTTCTTTGGTACGACCCATACCTACGAAATCCCACATTACTAATCCAAGCTCGCGGTGAATAGAATCAACCGAACGGTCGCCCTGGATTTTCATAATTTTCTCAATTTTGGTTTTAACTGCTTTTTCAGCTTCTTCAAATTCAGGTGCATCAGTACTCAAACGAGGAACCTGAATTTGGTCGGCCAAATAATTTTGAATGGTATAAGGCAATACAAAATAACCATCTGCCAATCCCTGCATCAAAGCAGAAGCACCCAAACGGTTAGCACCGTGATCAGAGAAATTGGCTTCGCCGATACAGAACAATCCTTTAACTGAAGTTTGTAGTTCATAATCAACCCAGATACCACCCATTGTATAGTGAATAGCCGGATAAATCATCATCGGAGTTTTATACGGATTATCATCAACGATTTTTTCGTACATCTGGAAAAGATTACCGTAACGAGCACGAATTACATTTTCGCCTAAACGTTGAATGGCTGAAGAAAAATCAAGATAAACAGCCAAACCTGTATTACCTACACCAAATCCGGCATCGCAACGTTCTTTTGCAGCGCGTGAGGCCACATCGCGAGGTACAAGGTTACCAAATGCAGGATAACGACGCTCCAAATAATAGTCGCGATCTTCTTCTTTCAGATCTGTTGGCTTAAGTTTACCTGCACGTATAGCTTCAGCATCTTCTTTTTTCTTTGGTACCCAGATACGACCATCGTTACGCAACGACTCCGACATCAAAGTAAGTTTTGATTGATATTCGCCGTGAACAGGTATACAGGTTGGGTGAATTTGTGCATAAGCAGGGTTTGCAAAAAATGCTCCTTTTTTATACATCTGTATTGCAGCCGAACCATTTGAGCCCATTGCATTTGTAGAAAGGAAAAATGCATTTCCGTAACCACCTGTACCTACTACTACAGCATGTGCCGAGAAACGTTCAGTTTTACCTGTAACCAGATTGCGGGCAATAATACCACGAGCACGCCCATCAACCAATACAACATCGAGCATTTCGTAACGGGAGTACAATTTAACCTGACCTTTACCAACCTGACGACTAAGAGCAGAGTAGGCTCCTAAAAGTAATTGCTGACCAGTTTGACCTTTGGCATAGAAAGTACGCGATACCTGAGCACCACCAAATGAGCGGTTATCAAGCAAACCTCCGTATTCACGAGCAAAAGGAACACCCTGTGCCACACATTGGTCGATAATGCTACCCGAAACCTCAGCTAAACGATGAACGTTAGCCTCACGTGCGCGGTAGTCACCACCTTTGATTGTATCGTAGAACAAACGGTAAACCGAGTCACCATCGTTCTGGTAGTTTTTTGAAGCATTAATACCTCCCTGTGCAGCAATAGAGTGAGCACGACGGGGAGAATCCTGAATACAGAAATTCAATACATTGAATCCCATTTCGGCCAGTGAAGCAGCTGCCGAAGCACCAGCCAAACCTGTACCAACTACAATAATATCTAAACGGCGTTTGTTAGCCGGATTTACTAATTTCTGATGAGCTTTGTAACTGCTCCATTTTTCGGCTAATGGACCTGCAGGTATTTTAGCATCAATAATAGGGGCTTCTACCGAAGTAGTATCTGTTTTTTTTGCCATAATTTTTTCAAATAATTTATTTGTTATAAATATACGGTTAGATACTGAAACCTAACAGGAAGTATACCGGAATAGAGATGAACATTAAAATAACAACGGTTGAAACAATGTTTGCAACTACTTTTACGCGCGGCAACCATACTTTATTGTTTAATCCTAACGATTGTAAAGCACTCCAAACACCATGTGTAAGGTGCAACCACAATGCTGCTAACCATACAATGTATAAAACAGAGTATAATGGCTGGCTAAAATAATAACGAATCCAGTAAGCACCATCAGTAGCCAGTGCCATAGATTCCTCGTCAACATGTGAGCCTAATTTGTGGCTAATTTCAACCAACTGCATTTTAGCCCAGAACTGATACAAGTGTAAAGCCATAAAGCCAATTACAATGGCACCCAATATCAACATGTTTTGTGAAGCCCATGTAACGCTTTTTTGATTTTTCGACACAGCATAGCGCTCTGTTCCACGCGCTTTACGGTTTTGAAATGTCAGATAAATGGCATATACTATATGCACCACAAATCCTAAAGCCAGAATTTTGGTGGCTACCAGCGCATACCAGTTGGCACCCAAAAACTCACAAATCATATTGTAAGCTTCGGCTGAAAATAGCACAACGAAATTCATTGTGCCATGAAACATGAGAAAAAATACAAGGAAAACCCCTGTAATACTCATAATGAGCTTTCGCCCGATTGATGAATCAATTAACCACATAGATTTTTGTTTTAGTTTATAAATCAGTTTTGTTTTGTATTTAATTGTAATTGAGTTGATTAAAAGAGTTGCAAATTGTCAGCTATTTTTGTGCAAATGTAGCTATTTATTTCGAATATAACAATGATTACAGAAAAATTTCTTTAATAGAAAAAGTAAGTTTAGGGTGGCTGAAACGATGATTTTTGCAGTCAATTGAATTTCAGGAAAATAAAAAGCCCTTTACAGCTATTTTACTGTAAAGGGCTTTTATATTTATATGAAATTTCTGTGTAATCGCAAAAAAATAGGCAAAGAATTACATCATTCCACCCATTCCGCCTCCCATAGGCATTTGAGGAGCCGGATTATCTTCCTTTTTCTCTGTGATTACGCATTCAGTTGTAAGGAACATACCAGCAATAGAAGCTGCATTTTCCAATGCAACACGTGTTACTTTAGCAGGGTCTACTACTCCGGCAGCAAAGAAGTTTTCATATACATCCGTACGGGCATTGTAACCAAAATCATCTTTACCTTCGCGAACTTTTTGCACTACTACAGCACCTTCTTTACCCGAGTTAAACACAATCTGACGTAAAGGTTCTTCGATAGCACGCTTCACAATATCGATACCTATTTTTTCATCTTCATTTTCACCAGCCAAATCGGTCAGCGAATCGATAGCGCGAATGTAAGCAACACCACCACCAGGCACAATACCTTCTTCAATAGCAGCACGGGTTGCACTCAGGGCATCGTCAACACGATCTTTCTTTTCTTTCATTTCAACCTCCGAAGCAGCACCTACGTAAAGTACAGCTACACCACCGGCCAGTTTAGCCAAACGTTCCTGTAATTTTTCGCGGTCATAATCCGAAGTAGTTGAAGCTATCTGCGCTTTGATTTGAGCCACACGTGTAGCAATATTATCTTTTGCACCAGCTCCGTTTACAATCACTGTATTGTCTTTGTTCACAGTAATTTTTTCGGCAGTACCCAGCATTTCCAAAGTTGCCTGATCAAGCGTAATTCCTTTTTCTTCTGAAATCACCACACCTCCTGTCAAAACGGCAATATCTTCCAGCATTTCCTTACGGCGGTCGCCAAAACCGGGCGCTTTAACAGCGCAAATCTTAAGTTGGGCACGTAAACGATTCACCACTAAGGTAGTTAACGCCTCGCTATCAACATCTTCGGCTATTATTAACAACGGACGTCCTGACTGAACAGCAGGCTCAAGAACTGGCAAAAGTTCTTTTAAGTTAGATATTTTTTTGTCGTAAATAAGAATATAAGGACGCTCCATTTCAACTTCCATCTTTTCTGTGTTTGTCACAAAATAAGGTGAAATGTAACCGCGATCGAACTGCATACCTTCAACTACATCGATTGTGGTATCCGTACCTTTAGCTTCCTCAATAGTAATTACACCATCTTTCGAAACTTTACGCATAGCATCAGCTATTAATTTACCAATAACCGCATCATTATTAGCCGAGATAGTAGCTACCTGTTCAATCTTATCGTAATCGTCGCCCACAGTTTTAGCTTGCGAAGCTATACTTTGAACTACCTGAGCAACTGCTTTATCGATACCACGTTTCAAATCCATTGGATTTGCGCCGGCAGTTACGTTTTTCAATCCTACACTAACAATGGATTGAGCCAATACTGTTGCAGTAGTAGTACCATCACCTGCGTCATCGCCTGTTTTAGAAGCAACCTCTTTCACTAACTGCGCTCCCAGATTCTGAAATGCATCTTCGAGTTCAATTTCTTTGGCTACCGACACACCATCTTTAGTGATATGCGGAGCGCCAAATTTTTTCTCAATAATTACATTACGTCCTTTAGGACCAAGCGTTACTTTTACAGCATTTGCTAAAGCATCAACTCCTTGTTTTAGTTGATCGCGAGCATCAATATTAAATAAAATTTCTTTTGACATAATTGTTGTTTGAATTAAATCCCTACCCACTAATGTGGTATAGAGCATGTTTCAAAAATGATTTGTTGTAAAATGAATATTAATTATAAAGTACTTTCCAAATATCCCCCCTTAGAGGATTGAGGACATTAAATAATCGCCAATATATCAGATTGACGCATAATCAGATACTTTTCACCTTCCCAATCAAGTTCGGTACCAGCATATTTACCGTATAGTACAGTATTGCCTACTGCTACAACCATTTCTTCATCTTTGGTTCCGTTGCCAACTGCCAATACTTCACCTTTCAGGGGTTTCTCTTTCGCTGAATCTGGAATAATGATTCCACTTACTGTTTTTTGCTCTGCCGGTGCAGGCTTTACCAACACACGGTCGGCCAATGGTTTAATGTTCATAATCGTGTAAATATTTTTTATTTGATTTAATTATGTATTACAAGCGCCAATAAAAATTGACACCGGGTAGTATTTATCAGAATTTGTGCCAAAGCTATTCACAGGCTATTCTGACAGTTTCAGCAATGTATTATGATCTTAAACGAAAGTTACACTGTCAAATTGTCACTTATATTTTTTCAGGCTACACATGTACAGTAATTTATACAAGTCGTAGAAAATCAAAAGAGGCTTACGAACAAAAAGCATTTTCTTTAATCTGCTTTCAAACAAAGGAAATAGCTTACCTAAATACGGAGACAGACCCCGATTTTGCAAATCGACAAAAGTTCTCAACAATTTGGATTCTGTGGTCAAATATGGATAATTTCCACTTAAATAAAGCTGGAATAAGCTCCTTACACCTTCTTTCGTTTTTTGCAAAAAAACATCATTTTTATCTAACCCGCAATGAATTAACGGATTATCAATATGTACAAAATCCACACCCAACTCACGTAAGCAATGACCAAACAACATATCTTCGTGCCCGTATCCACGTAAAGACTCGTCAAAGCGTACTTTATTAAACAAGGTCTTTGATATAAGAAAATTAAAAGTAGAAAAGCTATTCTTTGAACGTTCAGTTGCAGGGCGGGCTTCACGCTTCCGGCCATAGGTTAATCGTAGACTAAAACAGGGTTCAACTATTGTTTCATCATACGAAGTACCTCCAATCACGACACATTCCTCATGACAAAAACTGAGATATTTCTCAATGAAATGAGATGATTCAACAACTGCGTCGCAATCCATAAAAAGCAAATGACCGTATTGTGCTAATTCTGACAGTTTATTACGAATAGACGATCTGCCTATGTTTTGTTCAAAAACGAAATGTTTGCAAAACTCCAGTACTGCTATCTCACTATTTTCATTTACATCTCTATCCGACCCATCCTCTACAACAATAATCTCGAAATCAATCATTTGCTCCATAGCCTGCTTATGCAAACTCTTTACCAACGAGACAATATTGTAGTTATATACGGGGATTAGAATTGATAACATTATAATCGATTGTTTGTACAAAGATAGAAATTTTAACGTGCAAGCACTGCTAAACAGAGTGCAAATTACAACTTAAAAATCGAGATAAGGCGCAATTTTGGATATTGTTTCACTACTTAAGCCATCTATATTATTGAGTTCATCAATTTTGGAAAGCTTCCCTTTCCTTCTTCGATATTCGTATATCGCTTTCGATTCATAAAAATTCAGATATGGATGAGCATTTAATCTCTCAACCGATGCCGTATTTACATTTATTTTTTTAATCAGATTTAAATTCACAGTAAAAGACGATTTTATTTTCTCGTAATTCTGGTCAGTCATACCGTACATTTCTCTTAACTGCTCAATACGCGCAAAACCACCTGTTTGCTGCCTGAAACGCACTATACCTCGTGCATAACCACGGCCTACTCCTTTTACCTTCATTAGTTCAGTAGTATCAGCTGCATTTATTTCAACAATCAGATTTTCAATCTTCTGTTCTTTCCTGACCTTTATTGCTGAATCAGTTTTTGAGCTTGTTATCTGAGTAGAATTAATAACAATAAAAGGTTCAAGCTCGGTAAATTTTTCTTTTGTTATGCCAAAAACCTTCGAAAAACTCTCTTTTGTACGAAACACACCTCCTTTACTACGATACTTTAGAATATTGGATGCCACATAAGGCTTCAGACCCAAACCAACCAACCCTACCGAATCAATGGAGTTGGGATCAAAATTTACAAGTTGAATTTTCGTAACATGCGCATACTTTCTGTTATTTTCAACAGAATCTGCCCTTTCATATTTCTTATGCCATTCAAGTTTTTTAATACTATCGGCTTCAATCAGGTTTTGCTCAAATCGCCGGGCTTCTTCAAGATATTCAGTACCGGCTACAGGCTTATCGACAGATGAAAAATAAAAATACCCAAAAACAAAAAGAGCACCCAAAATCAGACATAGTAAAATAACAATGCCTATTCGTTGCCCTTTGTTAAAATAGAGGAAATCCTTCCACATAGGAATGCTTACATTACATAATCAACACAAGCTCTTTCGGTTCGCACTTTGCCAATGTAGGCAGCTATTCGTTTATGATCAGGATGCACCTGATATTCTTCGAGTTGGGTCATGTTTTCAAATTCAGAATACAAAGCAATATCATAATTACCATCCTGAGCTTCAGGCGTATTGATACCTACTTCAATTTTCAGGATTTGTGGGATAGTCAACTGTAGCTTTTCAAGCTCCTGTTTGATATACAACGCATTTTCTGCCTTTGTTTTACCTTCGGCCATTTCGGCCAACTTAAAAAAAACTATGTGTTTAATCATAATTCAATATGTGATAAGTGCTTATTTGCACACAATTTTAAAACTTTTATTATTTATACGAAGAAAGTAAATCCCGGGTTTAGTTGGTATAAAAAAACGGCCCTGCACTAAATTACCAGCCCAAACCAACTCGCCAGTAATCGAAAATAATTTCACATTTCCGGTTGCTCTGGCTATGGTTATGGCTATTCCATCTTTATTGGTGCTATACGCTACT
>RRZT011425703.1_pt1 | contig 24725 bp, 25 predicted proteins | sample 2165551 | NCBI WGS metagenome assembly RRZT01 (sample SAMN10456910, study PRJNA506462) | wastewater metagenome | biome: wastewater; feature: sludge; material: wastewater sludge; isolation source: wastewater sludge with Escherichia coli K12::gfp cells carrying plasmid... | place: USA: Moscow, Idaho... | reverse complement strand
GCACCGCTGAATCAATCGCCAGGCGCAAACTCTCCCGACAGCACAACAAGCAAAGGAAGGAAGTTGCCAGGCTGGCCCGACAGACCGGACTTAGATCGGTCATGTTGTGCGGCATGAAAAACCCGCTTGAACCCTGATGGCCAGCGTGATGCTTTGTTGAAAGAAACAGAAATATGAGATTTGGCAGCGTATGCAGCGGCATCGAGGCAGCCAGTGCTGCATGGGAGCCGCTTGGCTGGCAGGCCGCGTGGCTTGCGGAAATCGAGCCGTTTCCGGGCGCGGTCTTGGCACACCGGTTTCCGGGCGTGCCGAATCTTGGCGACATGACGCGAATCGCCCGCCGCGTACTGACCGGCGATGTAGAGGTGCCTGACGTGCTGGTAGGCGGGACGCCATGCCAGGCATTCAGCGTGGCCGGCATGCGCAAAGGCCTGGCCGATTCTCGCGGCCAATTGACCATCAAGTTTGTGGAGTTGGCAGATGCAATTGACTTTGTTCGGCGCCGACGCGGGCAAGACAGCAGCGTCATCGTTTGGGAAAACGTCCCTGGCGTCATCTCAAGCAAGGACAACGCCTTTGGCTGCTTCCTTGCCGCCCTGGCCGGCGAAGATGATGAGCTCGTCCCGGCAGGGAAAAAATGGTCGAACGCTGGTTATGTGCTTGGACCATCGCGCGCAATCGCTTGGCGCATCCTCGACGCCCAATATTTCGGAGTGGCCCAACGACGCCGCCGTGTGTTCGTTGTCGCAAGTTCTAGAAAGGGATTCGATCCCAGATCGGTACTTTTTGAGTCCGGTGGCGTGCGCCGGGATTCTGCGCCGTGCCGAGGCGAGAGGCAGGAAACTGCCGCCACTCTTACATCAAGCCTTGGCCGGCGCTGCGGAGTACCAAACGAGGCCAGCGCAAACGGACACCTGCAACCCGTAGCGTTTGGCGGTGGGAATACCGGTGGCAGCATTGACGTTGCCGCATACCTGACTGCCAATGGTCAGAAAAGTGAAGATGGAACCAGCAGAGGCAACCCGATAATCACGGCGGCTCATCCGCTGCCGTTTGATACCAGCCAGCTGACCAGCCCGGGAAATTACAGCCAGCCACGCCCTGGAGACCCATGCCACCCGCTTTCGGCGGGAGCGCATGCCCCGGCTATCGCATTTGCTGAAACCTTCTCCGTGCATGGCACGCAAGACCCGGACGTGCTCACAGAAATGGCGCACACGCTGGGCCGGAACAGCGGGCAGGAAAATGCTATCTCCTATCCGTTGCTGGAAATCGGAAAGAGAACAGGCGTCAGCACTAGCGATGCCAGAGCTGGCATAGGGGTAGGAACAGAGAGTGACCCGATGTTTACTCTGCAAGCCACGACCCAGTACGGCGTCGCGCACTCAGCCGCGGATCGCGGACTTGCAGTCCGCCGGCTGACCCCGGTCGAGTGTGAGCGTTTGCAGGGATTCCCTGATGGCTGGACGGATGTTCCGTACCGCGGCAATCCGGCGGCAGACAGCCCGCGCTACAAGGCCATCGGCAATTCGATGGCAGTGCCGGTCATGCACTGGATCGGGAAACGAATAGAGGAAGAAGCATGCACATAGGACAACAGGTCCGCGTCCGCGACGGCATACACGCCCACGCCGGACGCACCGGAACCATCCACGAACCAGCCCACCGAGGCTGGTTTGTCGTTTTTGACGCGCCAATCATCCCCGGCTCAGTCACCGGCATGGCCGCCTTTGAAGAATCCGATCTTGCAGAAAAGGGGAAATACGATGTGGTTTAAACAACTGAGCCTGTTCCGCCTCAACCCGGACGCGCTGCCTGATCTGGGCGCACTGGAAGCCGGCATGGAGCAGCACGGATTTGCCCCGCCCGGCGGGCTTGAGTGGTCAAGCCAAGGATTTGTCGCGCCGGCCAGCCTGCCAAATACCCTGCTGTTGCCCGGCAGCGCCATGACCGACTGGCTGGCCGGCGATGTGCCGGACGGCTTCGAGCTGGATTGCGATGCGGTCATGCGCTCCCCGGGTGACGACGGCGCCACCGTGCGTTGCAGCAGGCAAGACCTGACCGCCCGCGAAGTCCAGAAGCACATCGAAACCGGAAAGGTTGTTACCCAGCTGGGTCTGGTATGGCGGCAGCGCATCCGTTTCGTGCTGACCGACAGGCTGGAGCTGAAACGCCTGCAATTCCTCGACGTGCTGGAAGAACAGGCCAGCCAGGCCGGCGACGATGCTCCGGCCCTGTTCGATGCCACCGCCACCCTGATGCTGGGCGAACTGCGGCAGCTGGTCGCTGACCTGATTGCCGCACTTGGCGGGGAAGCTGAGAAATGACGGCCCGCCACGTCGTAAGCGTCAGCGGAGGAAAGGACAGCACGGCAACGCTGCTACTGGCCCTTGAACGGGTAGGTCGTGAGCAACTGACTGCAATTTTCTGCGATACCGGAAATGAACACCAGGCCGTCTACGAATACCTGTCCTACCTTGAGCTGGCGCTCGATGTGCAGATCGTCAGATTGAAGGCCGACTTCACCGAGCAAGTCGCTGCAAAGCGCATGTTTATCGCGCGCGACCAGCGCACGCGCCGCAAGTACGACACTCAACCGGTGTTCGATGATGGGGGCAACCAGGTACCGAAGCGCGACGGCCACGGCAACATCATCACCCGCAAGGTGAAGCGCGACGGCGTCACTGTCATCGAGCCGGTTCAGAAAACCGTCAAAGTCGGCGGTGGTTGCCGCACGCGCTGGAGCAACAAAGCAAAGCGCCGGGCGCTGGCCGTGCTGTACCCGACAGGAAACCCATTTCTAGACCTCTGCATGTGGAAAGGTCGGTTTCCAAGCCGAATGGGCCAGTTCTGCACTGAGGAACTGAAACGCAACATGGCCGTGTCTTACCAGCTAGACCTTGTGGACGCTGGATACCGAGTAGTCAGCTGGCAAGGGGTGCGCCGTGACGAGAGCGCAAAGCGCAGCACTGCGAGGAAATCCGAGCGGATAGCACCACACCTGCATGCCTTCCGCCCGCTTGTTGATTGGACGGCGCTGGACGTTTTCGACTACTGCGCAAAACGCGGAATCCAGCCGAATCCGCTGTACCTACAGGGCTGTACTCGCGTCGGCTGTATGCCTTGTATCAACGTCAGCAAGGATGAGCTGAGAACCATCGCGCAGCGGTGGCCAGATGAAATCGAGCGCATAGCGGAATGGGAGCGGCTTGTCGGGCTCGCAAGCAAGCGCGGCGCGGCGACGTTCATGCCGGCCCCCGGCGAAACACGAACCGCAGTACAGCGCGGAAATATCTGGCAGCGCGTCGAGTGGTCGCGCACGACTCGCGGCGGGGCGCAGTACGACCTGCTCGCTGACATCAACGAATCAACGGCATGCGCATCGGCGTATGGCCTGTGCGAATGAGGGATATAGACATGAACACCATGAAACGTGCGGAAGAATTGCTCAAAGGGGTGCAGTGGAAGTATCGGCCGTATGACGAGCATTGGCATATTGAGTCCGGATACTACTGCCCCGAGTGCGGCGGAAAAGAGAATGACGGACATGCGGAAAATTGCGAGCTGCTGGCTGTCATCACCGAGCTTGATCGCATGGCACAGTCCGAGCCGGTGAACCATCAGATGCTGGAGGCGCTGAAAGAACTGCGCGATGCATATCAGGAATTCATGGGGGTTCCGGCCGTTAAAGCAAATGCCGCTATCGCCGCTGCCGAGGAATCATTGACCGTTGAGCGGCGGGCAGCGCCGGTGAACCAGCAGATGCTGGCGGAAGTAGTGGCGCTATTGGAAAGACATCAGAAATGGTTAAACAAGTTGCCGGTGCCCACGGCTGGAGCAACTTACCAGATGATGAACGTTGTAGGAAAAGCCATTGACACCCTGGCTGGCATGGCGGAGGAAAACAACCGAGTCGAGCCGGTGACACGCTTCTGCCCTGACTGCGGGAGAGTGGGCTCGGTTGGCGATGAATTCAAAGACTGCTGCCCGGATGGAATCCATGCTCGCATGATTCCTGAATCAATGGCCAAGCGATGCCATGATCTGTTCCAGATTGTTGTCCAAGGCTTGAAGGAATCAGCATCCGTACCGCCCGGCTGGAAGCTGGTTCCGGTGGAGCCGACGCTTTCAATGCTCATCGCATGGGAAAGGGCGGAGCAGTCCAGTGACAGAGACGTATACCGCGCCATTCTCGAAGCCGCTCCTGTTCCGGAAGGCGGTGCCTGATGCGCAATAACCGGCAGCACAAAAAGATCAGCAAGCAGGCGATGGACTTGCTCATCAGCCATTTCGGCTACCTGCGCAAGGACTTTTCACTTGAAAACGAATTATGCGGTCGTTTTCGCGACGAATGGCATTTCTGGACTGCGCCATGCTACTGGCATAGAGAGCAAGACAGTTACGCCTCAGTTGGTCAGCTCTCTACGGAAGTCCTGAATCATTTCACATCATGGACGGAGGACGTCCCTGTTTATTCAGGCCCTCCGATGCCGAGCGGTGACGTTGCGCTTATCCGGTTTGTAAAAGCGAAGATCAAAGCGAAAGGGATGGCGTGATGGGGCAGGCCAAACAGCGCGGAACCCGCGAGCAACGGGTGGCGGCGGCAATCGAGCGTAACGAACAAAGAGAGCGCGAGCTGGAAATGCGCAGAGTGGAACTGCACCGGCAGAAAACGCGCAGGAAGGCCGTTGTCGTTGTGTCATCTCCAACGCTCGGGAGTCTCGCCGCAATGACGGCGCTACTGGCGATGGCAGCATCAACAATTAGGGGTGGGCAATGAGCTACTACGACGAGATTTGCAGCCGCGAGCGGTTCGCAAAGGACACGGCAGAACACAAGATTCAGGTTATCCGCGATGACGGGGTGTATCGCCATCTGCGGTTCAAGCGGACTAACTCCAATGCCTACTACTTCGATCTGGTGACGTGGCCCGGACACCTTGCCATTACGGGCGACATGGGCGGAAACCTGTTTTCCCGCACCAAAGATATGTTCGGCTTCTTCCGCACCGACTTCTGGCGCGGCGACTGCACGATCAACCCCAGTTACTGGCGTGAAAAGTTGGTATGTCAGGGTGAACGTGACGGCGCAACCGAATTCGATGAAGCGGCGTTTCGTCGAGTTATCGGCGGATACCGCATCAGGTGGATGCGCGATATGAAGATGGACGGAAAAAGCAAGGAGGATCGGTGCGAGCTGTGGGATGCCGTAGAGAATGACGTGCTGGCAGAGCTCGATGATGGGCAGCCTGACGCGGCAATGATTGCTGCCAACGAATTCGAACACAGGGGTTACTACTTCAACGATCTGTTTGATCACGACTTCACCAAATTCACGCTCCACTACATCTGGCGATGCCGGGCGATTGCGTGGGGCATCGAGCAATACGACGCGCTCAAAGCGGAGCAGTAAGGCGGTTCGGCCGGCCCCACTACCCAAGCAAGACCAAACAAAATAGCCCGCTGATGCGGGCTTCGTCATTTATGGCCGCCGCGTGCGGTTTTATTTGAGGAACGAGTATGAGCGCAACCGATGCAAGGCAGCGAGTAACTCCGGCGTCACGCTATGTGATGATCAAGAGGTTCAGCGAAATGACCGGGTATTCAGATCACGCTGTCAGGATGAAGATAAGCGAAGGCGTGTGGGTTGAGGGCATACACTATAAGCGTGCGCCTGATCGCCACGTGTTCATTGATATGGAAGGGTTCGAAAAATGGGTAGAGGGACAAAAATCAGTTACCCAGGCGTCGTCGCGCGCGAGGCGAGCATAAGGATATGGTTCATGCTGCGTGGAAAACGGCAATGGGAAACACTGTCCATGCCGCCAACACCAGCAAACATGAAACATGCCAGCAGGCTCAGGGAGGAGGTCCGGCAAAGGATTGCTCTAGGCGCGTTCGACTACCGTCAGTTTTTCCCTGATAGCAAAACAGCCAAGGAAATTGATGATGAGGAGGCCGCCGATGGCGGCCCGACTTTCCGAGAGCAGGCAGAAAAGTGGCTAAATGCAGTTGGCGGTGAATTGGCAAGCTCTACGCTATATGGCTATCGAAAAATGCTTAGATCACACGTCTACCCGGTAATCGGTGACATGAAGATAAAGGAGATCGTTTACAGCGATCTTGCCAAGCTATTAAGCGATGTCGAATGGGGGTCAATGAAATCAAGGAATAATACAGCAACTGTTATTCGACGCCCATTTGACCTTGCTTATGTTGATGGGGTCATCGATAAAAATCCGGCTGACAGGCTTAGAAACGTCAAAGCGCAAAAAGAACCGCCAGACCCTTTTAGCCTTGACGAGGTCAACAGAATAATTGCAGCAATGCTTGACCGTGATCCTGCATATGCCAATTATTTTGAATTTGCATTTTTCACCGGCATGCGTACCAGTGAACTGTTGGCGCTCAGATGGTCAGACATTGACTGGAATCTTGGCGTCGCCCGTGTATCACGAGCAAAGGTCGACGGAGAGGAGAAGGGAACCAAGACAGCAAGAGCAAGAGACATTGAGCTGAATAGCCGGGCCATTGCGGCGCTCAATCGCCAGAAGCTGCTGTCTTATCTTGCTGGGGACGAGGTTTTCATCAACCCGAACACCGGCAAGGGAATCGCCAAGCTGAACATCGTTCACCCGCCGTGGAGGAGGGCTGCGAAGGCGACTGGAATCCGGTATCGGAACCCGTACCAGACCCGTCACACATTCGCGACACTCAACCTCATGGCAGGGGCGAATCCGATGTGGGTCAGCCGGCAGATGGGGCACACATCCATGAAGATGCTGCTGGAGGTCTACTCGCGCTGGATCGACATGGCAGACCGATCCAGAGAGAAATCCAAGCTCGAAAGCGTGCTGAGTGTGCCAAATGTGTGCCAAAACAAAACCGGCGAGGCTGGAAGCCGCGCCGGTTAAGAGATGTCCTGGCGGAGAGAGGGGGATTCGAACCCCCGTCAGGGTATTACCCTGAACACGCTTTCCAGGCGTGCGACTTAAACCACTCATCCATCTCTCCGCTGAGATGAGTCGCGCATTTTATGTATGAACACCGGTGTTGGCAAGGGCTGAGATGAATTTTTTCCGGTCAGCAGGATTCTTGCGCGGGATGAGTCCTGCTGTACGGCCACTGTGATTGCCGGATCGGTGTGCGGAATGTCGCCCGCGCCGGCGGGTGTGCATGCGGTATTTCGCCGTGATGTGGCTGGTGGTGAGTATTGAATTTCATGTAAATCAGCGGGTTATGGTTTTTGTTTTCTGGCATGCGATGTGCATTTGATGGCGTGCGCCATGCAAATGGCACTTACAACAATATCCAGGAGAAATCATGACCTCTATCAAGATGCTGGTTGCCGGTCTGGCTGCCGCGTTCGCCGTATCGGCCCAAGCTGAAGACATCATCCGCCTTGGCAACCTGAAGTTTGCCCACTACGGCGCCGTGTCATACATGAAGGAAGTGTGTCCCAAATACGGCATCAAGGTGGAAGAGCGTATGTTCCCCAAGGGACCGGACATCATGCCGGCCATCGTGGCAGGCGAGGTCGATCTGGCTGCCCTGGCTTCGGACGGTGCCATTTCCGGACGTGCCAATGGTGTGCCGATCTATACCGTGGCCGGTTTTGCCAAGGGCGGTGCGCGCATCGTCGCGGGTGTGGACAGCGGCATCAAGGACATCAAGGGACTCAAGGGCAAGAAAGTCGGCGTGACCCGTGGCGGCGCGCATGAACTGCTGCTGTACGCCGAGCTGGAAAAGGCCGGCCTCACCTGGTCGGACAAGCCGGGCAAGGACGTCCAGATCGTGTTCCTGTCGTTTGCCGACCTGAACCAGGCGCTGGTGGCCCGGCAGATCGATGCCATGTGCCAGTCCGAGCCGCAATCCTCGCAGGCCATCAACAAGAAGTTCGGCGTGGAAGTGATGAAGCCCTACACCACCGCCATGGGCGAACCGTACCGCCTGCTGGTGATGACCGAAAAGCTCTACGCCAACAAGGACCTGTCCCAGCGCGTGATGAAATGCTTTGTCGAGTCGACCGCCACGTTCAACAAGGACATGAAGCTCGCCGAAACCTACGTACGCGACAAGATGTTCAAGGGGCAGATCACCTCGGACGACTTCAAGGACGCGATGGACAACGCCGACTACACCTATGACGTGACCCTCCAGCACGTCGATGTCACGACCGGCTTCATGCAGAAATACGGTGTCGGCCGCATGCAAAAGCCGCCCAAGGCCGCCGAGTGGGTCAAGCTCGACCTGCTGCAAAAGGCCAAAGCCGATCTGAAGGTGAAGTGAGCCGCCCATGTCGCTGAAGCTGAAGTCCGTTGTTGAAGGCGCCATCGTGCCGCTGCTGGCACTGGTGGTGTGGGAGGCCTGCGCCCGCGCAGGCCTGATGAGCGCGGTCGTGTTGCCGGCACCCAGTGCCGTGGCTGCCAAGTGGTGGGCTTCCCTGCTGCCGATGCAGCCGCACGACCCGGCGCAGATGGGCTATCTCGCCTGGCTGTTTTCCGGCGAGATGATCCATGACGCCATTTCCAGCATGTACCGCGTGGTGGTCGGCTTCCTCGTCGGAGCCGGTCTCGCCCTGCCGCTGGGTCTGGTCATGGGGGCCAATCCGCGCCTGTATGCACTGTTCAACCCGCTGTTGCAGGTGCTGCGCCCGATACCGCCGATTGCCTACATTCCGCTGGCTATCCTGTGGTTTGGCCTGGGCAACCCGCCATCGTTTTTCCTGATCTCGATCGGCGCGTTTTTCCCGGTGCTGATGAACACCATCGCAGGCGTCAATCATGTTGACGGCATTTACCTGCGGGCCGCGCGCAACCTCGGCGTGGGGTCGTGGACCATGTTCACCCGCGTCATCCTGCCGGCCGCCACCCCCTACATCCTGGCGGGGGTGCGCATCGGCATCGGCACGGCCTTCATCGTGGTGATCGTGTCGGAAATGATCGCCGTCAACGACGGGCTGGGCTTCCGCATCCTCGAGGCCCGCGAGTTCATGTGGTCGGACAAGATCATCGCCGGCATGCTGACCATCGGCCTCCTGGGCCTGGCGATCGATACCGCCATCAGCCGTCTGAACAACCACCTGTTGCGCTGGCACCGCGGCCTTGAGCATTAATGGAATCCAGAATGACCCAGATCATTGTCAACAACGTCCAGAAAGTGTTCAGCACCCGCGACCGCGACGTGCACGCGCTCAAGGACATCAATCTCGTCATTGAACCCGGCGAATTCGTCTGCCTGCTGGGGCCGTCAGGCTGCGGCAAGTCCACCCTGCTCAATGCCGTGGCCGGGTTTTCCCTGCCCAGCAGCGGCAGCATCACCGTTGCCGGTGCCGAAGTCCGCAGCCCTGGGCCGGAGCGGGGCATGGTGTTCCAGGAATACGCCCTGTTTCCGTGGATGACCGTGGCGCAGAACATCGCCTTCGGCCTCGAAGTGCAGGGGCAGCCGCGCGCCAGGATCAACGCCACTGTCGACCGGCTGCTCGACATGCTCAAGCTTCGCGATTTCCGTGACCGTTTCCCGAAAGACCTGTCCGGCGGCATGCGCCAGCGCGTGGCCATCGCGCGGGTGCTGGCACTGGATTCGCCCATCATGCTGATGGACGAGCCTTTCGGGGCGCTGGACGCGCTGACCCGCCGCAACCTTCAGGACGAGGTGCTGCGCATCTGGAAGGAAACCGGCAAGACCATCCTGTTCGTGACGCACTCGATCGAAGAGTCGATCTACCTGGCAGACCGTATCGTGGTGATGACCTATCGCCCCGGCACGGTCAAGCGCGACCAGCGGGTGACCATGCCGCGCCCGCGCGACCCGGCATCGGCCGAATTCAACGAGCTCAAGCGCGAACTGGGGCGGCTGGTGATGGAAGAGCAGGAGCGCCATGCCGCCGCCGAGCTTCGCCTGGCTGTGGTGGACTGAGCCAAAAAAGGTCAACAAGGCATATGGATACGGCGCCCCGGCTTGCTTATGATGTCGGGGTTGCCGGCCTTGCTTCCGGCCCCGTCCGTCAGGTGCAGATGCTTCCTTTACCCGTCACGCGTCGCTGGCGCCATGCATTCCTGCTGCTGTTGCCTGCCTGCTGGCTGGCCCTGGTGCTGTTTACCTATTACTGGTCATTCCAGGCATCGCTGGAACGCCTGCACAAAGAATCGGCCCAGCAACTCGACTTTTATGCCGCCAGCCTCAGCAGCACGCTTGGGCGGCACGAGCACCTGCCCGAAATACTGGCTCAGGAAGCCCGCCTGACCGAAGTGCTGATGCAGCCGGACAGCCCGGAGCGCCAGGCCGCCGCCAACCGCTATCTGTCGGTGGTGGCCCGTTCGGCCCACATCGGCACCGCCTTCCTGCTCGACAGCAGGGGGCTGACGCTGGCTGCCAGCAATGCCGGCACGCCGCAGAGCTTTGTCGGGCACCTGTATACCTTCCGGCCCTACTACCAGGAAGCCATGATGGGCCGGACCGGACACTTTTATGCCGTCGGTGCCACCACCGGCGAGCCTGGTTATTTCATCTCGTCCCCGGTCTGGAAAGACGGCCGGATTGCCGGTGTGGTCGTCGTCAAGATGGTGCTGGATTCATTTGAGTCAGCCCTGAACCGCAGTGGCAAACAGCTGGCACTGGCTGACGCTGCCGGCGTGGTTTTCCTCTCGGCCGTGCCTGAATGGCGCTACCGCACCCTGCAACCGGTGCCTGCCGACGTGGCCATGCGGCTCAGCAGCACCCGCCAGTACGGCGGACATCCGCTGGAGCCGCTGGCCAGTGGCCTGCCGGCCGACCTGTCCCGGCCGCAACTGGTGTCGTTTCCGGCCGTCCAGGATTCCCGCGTCCTGTTGCAGGCCCGCCATATCGGCCCCCTGAACTGGAAAATGCTGTTGTTCACCGACCCGTGGCAGGCCCGCCAGACCGCCGGCCTTGAAGCTTCACTGGCCGGCCTCGCCAGCGCCCTGATGGCGGCCGTGGCCTACCTGTTCTGGCAGCGCCACCGGCGCAAGGCCGAACGCCTGCTGGCTGCCGATGAACTGCGGGCCACCCATGCCCGGCTCGAATCCAAGGTGATCGAGCGTACGGCCGAGCTCCAGCAGCGGCTGGCACAGCTGGAAACCACCGAGCGCATCCTGCGCGAAACCCGCGATGACGCCATCCAGGCCGGCAAGCTGGCAGCGCTGGGGCAGATGGCCGCCGGGCTGACGCACGAACTCAACCAGCCGCTGGCGGCACTGACCACCCTGTCGGCCAACGCCCGCGTGCTGCTGGCGCGCGACCAGATCGGCGAGGCACGGGAAAACCTCGACCTGATCGAGCAGACCGCGCAGCGCATGGGGCAGATCATCACCCAGCTCAAGGCGTTTGCCCGCAAGGCACCGGCCGAGCTGGCCCCGGTGCGCCTGTCCGAGGCCATCGCCCAGGCCATGTGCCTGGTCGGCACCCGGGCGCACCGGCTGGGCGCACAGGTCGACATCGACCTGCAACCGGCCACCCTGCTGGTGCAGGCCGAGCCGATCCGGCTGGGGCAGATCCTGATCAATCTCCTCAGCAATGCGCTGGATGCGCTGGCCGAAGTGGCCGGCACACGACAGATCATCCTGCACGGCGCACTGGTGGACGGCAACGTCCTGCTGTCGGTCAGCGACAGCGGGCCGGGCCTGTCCGAAGACGTACTGCCGTTGCTGTTCGAACCTTTCGTCACCACCAAGCCGGCCGGGCAGGGGCTGGGGCTCGGGCTTGCCCTGTCGCAGGCCATTGCCGAAAGCCTGGGCGGGCGGCTGGAGGCAGGCAACCGCCCCGAAGGCGGCGCCGTGTTTACCCTGATCCTGAATGCCGTACCGCCAGAGGAATGACCGTGCCGCACTGCACTCTTGAATACAGCGCCAACCTGACGGACTTTGCCGCCGGCAGGATGCTGGCCGCCCTGAATGCCGGACTGCTGGCCAGCGGCCTGTTTGCCGAAGCCGACATCAAAAGCCGCGCCATCCGGCTGGAGCAGTTTGCCGTCGGCGTCGTCCCGGCGCCGCGGGCCTTTGTCCACCTGACGCTGTCGGTCCTCTCCGGTCGCAGCGCGGACGAGCGCGCAGCGCTGGCCCGGCAGGCGCTGGCCGTGCTGGAAGCCGGCTCTATCGCGCCGGCCGGCACGGAACTGCAACTGAGCGTGGACGTGGCCGAGATGGAGCGCGCCACCTATGCCAAGGCTGTGCGGCATGCCTGACGCGCGCATCTGGCTGGTCGAAGACGACCCGATCGTACGCAAGGCCTGTGCCCAGACGCTGACACTGGCAGGCTGGCAGGTTGCGGCGTTTGCCGATGCCGAATCGGCACTGGCAGCGTTTGCCGCCGGGCCGCCGGCCGTGGTGGTCAGCGACGTGCGCCTGCCCGGCGTGGACGGCCTCGTTTTCCTGCGCAGCCTGTTGCAGCGTGATGCAGCCCTGCCGGTCATCCTGATGACCGGTCACGGAGAGATTTCCCTGGCGGTCGAGGCCATGCAGGACGGGGCGTACGACTTCATCGAAAAGCCCTTTGCCGCCGACCGGCTGGTCGACGCCACCCGGCGGGCACTGGAAAAAACCCGCCTGAGCCGGGAAAACCACGCCCTGCGCTCGGCCCTGGTCGCCAGCGTCACCCAGCCCCTGACCGGCCAGTCCGCTGCCATCGAAACCCTGCGCCAGCTGATTGCCTCGCTGGCACCCAGCCGGGTGGACGTGCTGGTGATGGGCGAAACCGGCACCGGCAAGGAAGTGGTGGCGCGTGCCCTGCACCAGGCCAGCGGCTGCCGCGGGCCGTTCGTGGCGCTCAACTGCGCCGCGCTGCCCGAGAGCATGTTCGAAAGCGAGATGTTCGGCCACGAGGCCGGGGCCTTTACCGGCGCCGGCAAGCGGCGTATCGGCAAGATCGAATACGCTGACGGCGGCACGCTGTTCCTCGATGAAATCGAAAGCCTGCCCCTGAACCTGCAGGCCAAGCTCTTGCGCGTCCTGCAAGAGCGCACGGTCGAGCGGCTGGGCAGCAACGAAAGCCGGCAGCTGGACCTGCGGGTGGTGGCTGCCACCAAGTGCGATCTGGCGGAGCTTGCCGCCCGTGGCGGCTTCCGTGCCGACCTGTATTACCGCCTGCACGTGGCCATGCTGACGCTGCCGCCGCTGCGCGAGCGCAAGGACGACATCGAGGCGCTGATGACCGCTTTCATCCAGGACGCCGCCGGGCGCTTCGGCCGCCAGCCGCCACCGTATACGGCGGCCGACTGGCAGGGCTGGCTGGCGCACGACTGGCCGGGCAATGTGCGCGAACTCAAGCACACGGCCGAGCGCTTCGTGCTGGGGTTGTGTCCGCCCGGTCCGGCCGGCGGGTCGTCTGCCGGCGAAAACGGCGAGCGCTCGCTGGCCGAGCGCGTGGACGATTTCGAGCGCGAACTGATCAGGGCCACCCTGGACCGCTGTGGCGGACAGGTCAGCCAGACGGCGCAGCAGCTGAACGTGCCGCGCAAGACCCTGTACGACAAGATGACGCGGCTGGGCATCGTGCCGGAATCGTTCCGGCGCTGATCCTGTCCGGTATGGCCCCTGAGCTGCGGGCCTTGCGGCCCGGTACGGTGGCCTTGCGGGCCTCCCGGCGAGCCTGCCCGGTCAGTCGGGCCATCCCGGCCCGGCTTCGCTGGCGCTCCCGGACTGGCTGCCGGCACCGTACACCGGGTCGTGCCGGTTCCGTTCAGGGTGACAAGGCCGGTCGTGTACGGAGCCCGGGCCACACCGGCACAGCAGGCCATCAGGCGGGCAGGGCGGCCGGTGTATCCACCAGCCAGCGTCCTTCGTGGGCATGCAGGCGGACAGGCCAGCGGTAGACCTGCGACAGCGTGTCGGCTTGCAGCACTTCAGGCGGTACACCGGCTGCCACCAGCCGGCCGTCGGCAAACAGGGCCGCGTGGTCGGCGTAATTGGCGGCCAGCGTCAGGTCGTGCAGCACCTCCACCACGGTCTTGCCCTGCCGGCACAGGCTGGCCAGCAGGGTCTGCAAGCGGTGCTGGTGGCGCAGGTCCAGGTGATTGGTCGGTTCGTCCAGCAGCAGCACCGGCGCTTCCTGCGCCAGCGCCCGGGCAATCGCCGCCCGCTGGCGTTCGCCGCCCGACAGGGCATCCAGCCGCTTGCCGGCATCGGACACCAGCTCCACGGTTTCGATGGCGGTTTCCACCGCTTGCCGGTCGCTGCCGGTCAGGCGGGAAAACTGCCCCAGATGCGGCACCCGGCCGAGGGCGACGAATTCGCGCACGGTCAGCGGCAGGCCGGCCGGAACATGCTGCGGCACGTAGGCCACCTGCCGGGCGCGCTGGCAGCCGCTGAGTCCGGCCAGCGGCTGCCCCTGGCAGTGCACCGTGCCCGAGCGGGCGGGCGACAGGCCGGCCAGCTGGCGCAGCAGCGTGGTCTTGCCCGCGCCGTTGGGACCGAGCAGGGCCGACAGGCGGCCGGCCGGCAGTGTCAGCGAGACATCGTGTAGGACAGTCTTGCGTCCGATGGCGACGGTCAGGTTGCTGACCGCAAATGCCGGAATGTCAGCCATCGATCAGGTTCCTTTGCTGGCGGCGATACAGCCAGATAAAAAACGGCGGGCCGGCAAAGGCCGCCATCAGCCCCACCGGCAGATCCAGCGGCCACACCAGGTTGCGTGCCAGCGTGTCCACCGCCAGCAAGAACAGTGCGCCGGCCCAGGCCGACAGGGCGATCAGCCGGCGGCGGCAGCCCCCGACCAGCACCGCCAGCATGTTGGGAATCATCATGCCGACAAAGCCGATCACCCCTGACAGCGTCACGGCGCCGCCGGTGGCCAGTGCCGCGCCAATGGCGGCCAGCCTGCGGGTACGGCGGACGTCGATGCCCAGCGAACGGGCGGCATCCTCGCCCAGCAGCAGGCAGTCGAGGTCACGGCCGATGCCCAGCAGCAGCAGGATGCCGGCGGCCATCACCGTCAGGCACATCGCCAGCCGCTCCGGCGTGGCCGAAGACAGGTTGCCGGCCAGCCACGAGGTGGCCGAGCGCAGCGTCAGGTCGTCGGACAGGAACATGACGAGGCTCATGATGGCGCCGCAGAACGCTCCCACCACCAGCCCCATCAGCAACAGCCCCGCCAGCCCGCCACGCACCAGCCGGGCCAGCAGCAGGATCAGCCATGTGGCCAGCAGGCCGCCGGCAAAGGCGGCCAGCGGCAGCGACCAGCCACCGGCCCCGATGGCCAGCACTGTCACCACGGCGAGGGCGGCGCCGCTGGAGGTGCCGATCAGGCCCGGGTCGGCCAGCGGATTGCGGAACAGTGCCTGCAAGGCCGCGCCGCTGGCGGCCAGCGCCGCCCCGACGGCCAGTGCAGCCAGAATGCGCGGTACGCGCAGGCCGCTGACCAGCGGATCGGAAAAATCCGGCCAGCGCAGCGCATCGCCACCGGCGGCCAGCGCCAGCAGGGGCAACACCACACTGGCCACCAGGAGGCCCGGCAGTACCGGCCGGCGGCCGGAAACGGAAACGTCCCGCATCTACAGCCCCCGCAAGGTCTCGACCACGGCCGGGCTGTGCAGGCCGACCATCATGGCGTCCCTGGCCGTCATTTCGATCACCCGGCCGTTGCGTCCGGCCGGCGTGGCCTGGATGTCCGGGCGCCGGGCAAACGCTTTGGCACCGCCATGCACGGCGGCATTGTGGCTGGCGAGGATGATCACGTCCGGCCGCAGCGCCTGCCATGCCTCGCGTGACAACGGTTTGTTGCCGTTGAGTCCGGCCGCGGCATTGATGCCGCCGGCCGCGCGGATCAGCGTATCGGCCGGCGTGCCGGCGCCGGAGACCAGCGTGCCGTCGTAGCTGACCAGATAGCGTTTGCCGGTGGCCGGCCGTGGTGCCATGCGGGTCTGCCAGTCGCGGGCCAGCGCCTCGGCGGCGGCCGGACGGCCGACCAGCTCGCCGACCTTGCGGATGGCGGAGCCGAAGTCGCTGCCGTCCTCGCGCACCGAGACTTCCACGGCGCGCACGCGCAGCCGTTCCAGTTGCTCCCAGACCGTTGGCGGCTGGGCGGCTGCGCTGCCGAGTACCAGCGTGGGCTGGCGGCGGGCGATGGTTTCGGCCGACAGCGAGCGCGAAAACCCGATTTCCGGCGCGTGGGCCAGCTCCGGTGCGCGGCTGGAGCGGTCGCGGCCGACCACTTCACCTGCCGCACCCAGTGCCACCACGATGTCGGACACGTCGGACGTGACCACCACCACCCGTTCGGCAGCCCACAGCGGGGCGGCCAGTGTCAGGGCAAGGAGGCCGAGCCAGCCGGACTTAGGCATGGTCCGCCTCCTCGGGGGCCAGTTCGCACACCAGTTGGCGCCACTCGGGGCGTTCGGGCCGGCCGGGCTTGCGTTCGCCAAAGAAGGTGACGATGGATTCGCCGGCATCGTTGAAAAGCTCGAGCGACGTCACCACGCCGTTGTCACCGGGCTTGTGCGTAACCCAGGCTTCGGCGATGTCATTGGTGCACAGGTGCAGGTTGAACTGCGGGTCGAGGATGTTGAGCCAGTCGCCGACGGTCCTGATTTCTTTCACCGGGCCGGTGTGGATCTGGATGATGCTGCCGTTGCCGGCAAACACCATGACCGGCAGGCCGGTGGCGGCCGCACGGCGCAGCAGGGTTTCCACCGCGTCGGCCCGCACGCGCCAGGCCTGGCCGGCCGGCGCCAGCCGGAAGGCCTGCGGGCGGGTCAGCCCGTACTGCTTGAGCAGCGGATGGAATTCGTGCACGTCCTTGAGGGCCAGCCAGTCAGCCTGGAAGGCGGCGGCGTCGATGGCGCTGTCGGGTTGCTCGGGTTCCGGCGCCGGGCGGGTGTCGAATGCCGCTTCGCCCTTGTCGATGGCGAAGCGTTCGCGCAGGGCTTCAAATGCCGCCACGTCGCTGTCGGCGGTGAGGTACACCTTCTGGATGGCCTGTCCGTAGCGGTCGAAGAACTGTAGCGAGCGCCGGGGGCCGCGCGGAGTGGATTCTTCCAGCGCAAAGGCGTAGCGCCAGTGGAACAGGAAAAAGCGCAGGTCGACCACCGGGTTGATGGCGAGTCCGACCTTGCCCTCGATCTGGACGTGGCGGTAGTCGCCGGTGAGTTCGTGCACGCAGGCCTCGTTGCGGGCCAGTGCCATGACCGGGCCCAGACTGGCGACGGACTGGAGCAGGGTGCTCCAGTCATCGTCGGCCAGGCGCCGGGCGGCCGGATTGGCAAACACGAGTTCGCATTCGCTGACTCCGAGCTGGCGGGCCGCATCGCGGGCGCGCAGGCCGGGCGTGCCGGCCTGCAAGGCGCGAAACCGGTCGAGCAGGGCGAGGGTGGGTTGGTCCATGCAGTTCATCCTTGGCATTGTTGTGGTGATGGTCGGAAAGCGGGTTTGCAGCCGGTGCATGGCACCCGTGCGGGGTGACCTGCACCGGCATGCGCCGTCTGGCCGCGGGGCCGTGCATGCCGGCCGGGTGCTGATCAGAACGTTAGTTCGTAACTGGCGCTGACGTTGCGCCCGGGCCGGGTAAAGCGCGCCAGTACGCGATCGGTGGAGGCGAGGCCGCGCACGTCGGCGGTATTCCAGTAGGTGCGGTCGAAGACGTTGAAGACGCCGACACGCAGCATGTGGTTGCGGACCGGGCTCCAGTAGGCGGTCAGGTCCAGCGTGGCGTAGCCGGGCACCTTGAAGGTACTGTCGTTGCTGACGCGTTTCTTTTGCGACACGGCCTTGACGAAGGCTTCGGCCCCCCAGTCCTGGCTGTCGTAGCGCAGGCCGGCGACGGCGGTGAACGGGGCTACCGAATCCAGCGGCCGGTCATCGGTCTGGTTGTTGCCCTGGGCCCATGCCAGCGAGCCCGTCAGGCGCCAGCCCGGTGCCAGCCGCCAGGTGCTTTTGGCTTCCAGCCCGTGGATGGTGACGCGGCCGATGTTCTGGTATTGCGACTCGAAGCTGCCCGGACGGCCCGGACTGCCGATGCCGTTGCCGTTGCTGTCGCCGGTCAGCTCGACCAGCTCGATGAAGTCGCGGTAGCGGTTGGCGTAGGCCGTGATGCCGAAATCAAGGTGGTCCCACGCACCCTTCAGGCCCAGCTCGATGCCCTGGCTGGTTTCTGACCTGAGGTTGGGGTTGGCGATGACTTCGTAACCGTAGGTCTGGTTGGCGTAGACCATGTTGGCGTCGTCAAACGGTGGTGCCCGGAAGCCGGTGGAAAGCTGTACGAAGCCGGTGTAGTGACCGGCAAACGGGATGGACAGACCGAATTTGGGCGAGAAGGCGCTGTCGCTGAACGAAGGTACGCCGCCGGCCGGATTGGCATTGAGATAGGCCTGGTCGACTTCTGCCCGCATGCGGTAGTAGTCCCAGCGCAGGCTCGGCGAGGCGACGATGCCGTTGGCGAACCGGATTTCGTCCTGCACGAACAGGCCCAGCCGGTCTGAGGTGCTGTCGGGGAAGGTCTTGCTCGGATAGGTTTCGCCGGCCACGACATGGCTGGTGCTGCCGTTGGCACGGATTTCCACCTTGTCGCGTGGCCGGCTGGTGTCGGTGCGGCTGGCGTCCACGCCCCAGACCAGCTGGTGGACCAGTCCGCCCCGGTCGAGCTGGTGGCGGGCGTCGAAGGTCAGCCCGTGGCTGGTCTGCCTGAAACCGTAGTCGGACAGGCGGCGGGCGCCGTTGCTGCGCCATTCGGTGCTGTCATCGCTGTTGTCGAGTTTCTGGGTGTAGAGCTTGAGTGCCACCTTGTCGAAGATGCCCAGCTCGCGGGCCTGCCAGCCGAGCGACAGGCGGTCGCGCCGGACGGTGTCGTTGGCCAGCATCCGGGTGATGCTGCTGCTTTGCGAGCTGATCACGTCGGTGTCGGTCTGGCGCCGGTAGTGGTCGAACACCAGTTCCAGCCGCTGGTTGGCGGCCGGGGCAAAGCCGACCTTTGCCAGCACGTTGTCGCTGCTCCAGTCCTGCGGGTTGGGCGTGGTGCGGCTGGTGTCCCGGGTGTCGTTGTGACCCTGGTTGCCGGTTTCATGGCCGTTCCGCCGGGTTACCAGCAGCATGGCATCGGCCGTGTCGCCCTTGACGCCGAGCCTGGCAGTCAGCCCGGCCGACTGGTCGGCGCTGGCACCGAAAACCTTGATGCCGCCGCCAAAGCGTTCGTCCGGCATGACGATGTCGTCGACTTCCAGCGTGCGGTAGCCCACCACGCCGCCGATGGCGTCCGAGCCGTACAGGCTGGAAAACGGTCCCTTGACGATGTCGATGGCGCGCAGGCTGTCGAGGTCGATGTAGTCGCGACCGGAGACAAAGCCGTTGGTGTTGCCGCCGCCGGCGTAGGCGTCGGGCAGGCGGATGCCGTCAACCAGCATCAGGATGCGGTTGCCGTCGATGCCACGGATGGTATAGCCGGCATTGCCGCGCCGGGCCGGGTCGCTGGCAACGTCGACGCCGGGCTCGTACTTGACGGCATCGGCCATGTCTTCGGCCAGGGTGGCGTCGAGCTTGTGGCGCGAGATGACTACGGCGTTGGGCGCGGTCTGGGCGAGGCTTTTGTCGGTGCGGTGGGCGGTGACTTCGACGGCCTCGAGGCTGGGCAGTTCTTCTGCCAGTGCCGGGAAAGCGGCGGCAAGACTCAGGACAAGCGGGGCAAGACGGGGAACAGCCATGAAAACTCCACGGGAATCGGGTTTTCGCTGGCTGGCATGAGGCTGGCTGGCGGGGATTACTTGGTCAGGATGAGTTTGTTGTTGCTGGTCAGGCGCAGGCGGTAGGTTTCTCCGGCGTGTTCGATCAGGATTTCCCGCCGGTCACGGAACAGCTGCTGGCTGTGCAGGACCACGGGAAGCTGTGGCGGCATGAGGGATGGAAAGGGCGCGGTATTCATGCGAAAAGATGATAATGGTTCTCAACTTGCTCGACAAGAGATCAGGCTGTGAATTTTTCAACTCTTTGTCATGAAACGATTTTTGTTGCAGATGAGATCGGTTCTCGACTATCTTTTGCCTCAGCTAGCCATCGCCAGCCATCCGACTGACCTGTTTTTTCTGGAGATGCGATGGCTGCTTCATCCCCGGCCTGCCATGCCGGCCCGCCTGCCGCTGCCCCCCTGCCGTTTGCCAGCCGCCGGGCCCTGATGCCGATGTGGGGGCAGGCCGTGCTGCCGCCCGAATCCTGGCCCGCAGCCTGGAACACGATTGCCGCCACCCCGCTGCCCGAGCGGGCGCTGGTGTATGTCCACATCCCCTTTTGCGCCAACCACTGCGTCTTTTGCGGCTTTTACCGCAACGGCTGGAATGCCGGCCTGGCGGAGCAGTATGTGGACCGGCTGGTGGCCGACATCGAAGCCGAAGCCGCCCGCCGGCCGGCCGGCGGCAGCATCGCAGCGGTCTATCTGGGCGGCGGTACGCCCACCCTGCTGCCGGCCGGCCAGCTGACGCGCCTGTTGCAGACCCTGCGCCGCTGCCTGCCGCTGGCGCCGGATTGTGAAATCACCGTCGAAGGGCGCATGTCGCATTTTGATGCCGGCAAGGTGGATGCCTGCCTGGCGGCAGGTGCCAACCGGTTTTCCATCGGCGTGCAGACCTTCGACAGCGCCATCCGGCGCCGTCTCGGGCGCAAGCACGCCGGGGACGAGGCGGCCGCTTATCTGGCGTGGCTGGCCCGCCATAGCCAGGCCGTGGTGGTGACCGACCTGATTTTCGGCTTGCCCGGCCAGACGGAGGCCGTCTGGCAGCGAGACCTCGACACCGCCCTGTCGCTGGGCCTGTCCGGCATCGATGTCTACGCCTTCAACCTCTATCCGCACCTGCCGGTCAACCGCATGATCGAAAAAGGCGCCTTGCCGCCGGCACCGGGCCTGGCCGAGGTGGCCGCCCAGTACGGCCTCGCCCATCAGGCTTTCACTGCCGCCGGCTGGGAACAGTTGTCCAACAGCCACTTTGGCGCACCGGGACGGGGCGAGCGCAACCGCTACAACCGGGCGATCAAGTCCGGTGCCACCTGCCTGGCGTTCGGCGCCGGTGCCGGCGGCAACCATGCCGGACTGAGCTATGCCGTCGAACCGGACGTGACGGGCTATATCGGTACCGCCGGCAGCAAGCCGCTGGCCCGGCTGGCCCGTCTGGGCGAACACCACGGCTGGGTCAGCCGCCTGCAAGGCGACGTGGAAGCCGGCCGGCTTGATCCGGCCGTATTGCCGCACCCCGAGCAGCTGGCCGGATCGCTGGCGCGCTGGCAGGACGCCGGCCTCGTCACTCCGGAGCCAGCCGGCACCGGCTGGCAGTTGACACCGGCCGGCCGCTTCTGGGGGCCGACCCTGACCCGCGCCGTGGTGGACACCATGATTCCGCCCTCCGCAGACACCATGCCCCCGCATGCCATGATGCACATGATGAAAAGAAAGGAAGCTGCATGACTCCCGAACACCGTTCCGCCCTGCAAGAACGCCTGGCCAGAAACCCCGGCATCATCCTGGAAACCCTGGCCGAAGCCGGTGAAGCCACGCTGGCCGAACTGATTGAATGCCTGCCCGCCGGCTGCTGGCACAAGATGGCCGGCGAGCGGATGACCGACGTGTTGCAGCTGGTGGCCGGCTGGGGCGAGGTCACCACCATCATCCATACCGCCGACGGCATTTTCGAGATCGGCGGTGCCTTTCCGGCCGGCGAAAGCGGCCACGGCTTTTACAACCTCAAGAGCACCGGCGGCCTGCACGGCCACCTGCGTCCCGAGCGTTGCGCCGCCGTTTACGCCGTCGAGCGGCCGTTCATGAACAAGGCCACGGCCAGCCTGCTGTTCGCCAATCACGCCGGCGGCATCATGTTCAAGATTTTTGTCGGCCGGGATGCCGAAGGTCAGTTGCGCGCTGACCAGCTCACAGCCCTGCGCGCCCTGCCGGCCCGGATGGCCGCTGCCACGGAGCCGCCATGCACGACCTGCTGATCTTCGGCGCCACCCGCAACAGCGGCTGGCTGCTGGCCGGGGCGGCCCGTCGCCACGGCCTGTCGGTGGCCGCCATGGTGCGGCCGGGCAGCCCGGCCGAAGCCCTGCGCGAGCTGGGCGTCACCGTGCTGGCGGGCGATGCGTTTTCGGAGGCCGACTGCTGCGCGGCCATCGAAGCCGCCCGCCCGCGCTGGCTGGCCAGTACGCTGGGCGGCAAGTCGGCCGATGGCCGGCGCATCGATGCCGCCGGCAACCTGAACGTGATCAGGGCGGCCGAAGCCGTGCCTGGCATCGAGCGCGCGCTGCTGGTGACGAGCTTTGGCTGCGGCGAGCTGTATCCGCAGCTGTCGCCTGCTGCCCGGGCCGCACTGGGGGACGCCATCCGCGCCAAGAACCTGGCCGAAACCCGCTGGCAGGCGTCGTCGCTGGCCTGGACGCTGGTGCGTCCGGGCGGACTCAGCCATGCCGCAGCCACCGGCAGCTGGTGCTGGCATGACGGTGCGGACGGCAGCGGCGGCTATCTGGCGCGGGCCGACCTGGCTGCGGCACTGCTCGATTTGCTGCTGACTGGTGAAGGCGTGCGCCAGGTGCGTTGCATCTCGGCGGCCTGAGCCGGCCATTGCCACCAAAATGCCAAGCCCGTGCCGCGGGCTTGGCGTAAAATCGCCGCCTTCGTGAAACTCCGGCCGCGTTTTGCCATGCGCAACTTCCGTATTGCCCCCAGTATCCTGTCTGCCGATTTTGCCCGTCTGGGCGAAGAAGTCCGTGATGTGGTCGCCGCCGGCGCCGACATCATCCACTTCGATGTCATGGACAACCACTACGTTCCCAACCTGACCATCGGACCGATGGTGTGCGAGGCCATCCGGCCGCATACCAGCGCGCCGATCGACGTGCACCTGATGGTCAAGCCGGTCGACAGCCTGATTCCGATGTTTGCCAAGGCCGGCGCCAACCTGATCACCTTTCACCCGGAAGCCAGCGAGCACATCGACCGCAGCCTCGGGCTGATCAAGGAACACGGCTGCAAGGCCGGCCTGGTGTTCAACCCGGCCACGTCGCTGAGTTATCTGGATCACGTCATGGACAAGATCGACATGATCCTGATCATGTCGGTCAACCCCGGTTTCGGCGGCCAGTCGTTCATCCCCGAAGCACTCAACAAGGTCCGGGCCGCGCGCCAGCGCATCGATGCCTGGACTGCCGTACACGGTGGCGAAATCTGGCTGGAAGTCGACGGCGGCATCAAGGCCGGCAACATCCGTGCCGTGGCCGAAGCCGGTGCCGATACCTTCGTGGCCGGTTCGGCCATCTACGGACAACCCGACTACCGCGCCGTGATCGATGCCATGCGCGCCGAACTGGCCCAGGTTGCCTGAAGGAATCCCGCCGATGCCGCTCCTTGCCCTCAAGGTCGACGTCCATACCCGCCACGGACTGCTGCATGGCGTGCCGAAGCTGGCGGAACTGCTGGCCGCTGCCGGCGCCAGTGCCACGTTCTGCCTCAATGTCGGCCCGGACCGGGCCGGCCGGGTGCCGGCGGCCGAATGGCTGGCCAAGGACAGCTTCAAGCTGCGCCGCCAGCTGCCGTGGAGCACCCGGATGGCGGGTCGCTGGTGGCCCGGCCGCCAGCCCGGCCGCGCCGGGCGCCAGGTCTGCCAGCAGTTGCAGGCTGCCGGTTTCGAGCTGGCGCTGGCTGCCTGGGATCAGGCCGCCTGGCGACAGGAAGCCCTGACCGGCGAGGCCGAGTGGTCGCGCAAGACGCTGGAACACGCCCGCACGGCTTTCAACCAGCTGACCGGCCAGCCGGCAGCCGGCATTGCCTCACCGGGCTGGCGCATCAACTGGCCGGCCATGCGCGAACTGCAACAGCAGGGCTTTGCCTGGGCCAGTGATACCCGTGGCTCACGGCCGTTCATCCCGGTGCATCACGCCGAAATCGTGGCCGTGCCGCAGTTGCCGACCACGCTGCCGACGCTGGACGAAGTGCTGGCCGACATCGGCAACGACGAAGCCCATGCTGCCGAGCGCCTGCTCGGCCTCAGTGCGCGCGTGCCGGCCGGTGGCTGCCACGTCTACACCCTGGCGGCCGAGCGCGAAGGCGGTGCGTTTGCCGCCGTGTTTGAAGCCCTGCTGGCCGGCTGGCAGGAGCAGGGCTGGCAGCTTGTCAGCCTTGGCGAACTGGCCGCCAGCCTCGACATGGACAGCCTGCCGCGCTGCAACCTCAAGTGGGAGGCCTGGCCCCGGCGTCCGGGCGAGCGCACCCAGCAGGGCGATCCGGCGTTTGCCGGCTGAACTGTCCGCAACAGGAGCCCGGACTTCATCAGGCCGGCGCGCCTGGCCCCGGCAGGCATTACGCGGGCCGGTTCGGTCGGGCAGGCTGATGCCGGCCGGGAGAACCCGGAGCCGGCATCCTGCGGATGCTCTAGCCCAGCCGCTGGGCCAGTCCGCTGTGGCGGACGGTGCGGCGGCTGACGGCACGCCGGAAAATGTCGGCACTGCCCACCAGTGTCAGCCGGTCACGGGCGCGGGTGATGCCGGTATACACCAGCTCGCGGGTCAGGATCGGGCTGTCGTGCTGCGGCAGCAGCAAGACGGTGTGGCTGAATTCCGATCCCTGTGACTTGTGGACCGTCATGGCAAACGCGCTTTCCACGTCGGTCAGCCGGCTGGGCAATACCTGGCGTACCCGGCCGTCGGGCAGGGCAAAGCACACGCGCAGCGTGGCGTCGGGCATCGGCAGGGCAATGCCGGTGTCGCCGTTCATCAGCCCGAGTCCGTAATCGTTTTTCAGCACCATCACCGGGCG
>RRZT012858100.1_pt1 | contig 24750 bp, 20 predicted proteins | sample 2165551 | NCBI WGS metagenome assembly RRZT01 (sample SAMN10456910, study PRJNA506462) | wastewater metagenome | biome: wastewater; feature: sludge; material: wastewater sludge; isolation source: wastewater sludge with Escherichia coli K12::gfp cells carrying plasmid... | place: USA: Moscow, Idaho... | reverse complement strand
TTTTACCTTTGGTATAAACGCCTCCTGTCAGATAAGGTGCCGTATCATTGGGCAGCGTCTGATTGGCAATGCCTCTTAACACCAGCTTGCCTTTGCGCATGGCAAAGCAGGAATCAAAGTCCGTCATATAATTATTCCAGTCGGCCTTCCCTCGCGGAATCTTGCTCCAAACCTGCGGATCAAAGCCTTTTTTCTGATTAAAATTCTCTTCCCATACCAGCGACCAGCCGGAGGAAGAAACTCTTGTCGTTTTGCAGGAAACGAGTACCCAACAAAGGAGTAATGTGCTAATAAATAATAGATTTCTGAACTGTTTCATTTTGTTTTAAAGTTTAAGGGGGATTCATTTGCAAAAATACAGGAAAAAACGGTTCGGTGTATATCTACACACTAAAACAACTAAAATATAACAAAATGTTACATAACAGGCGTAAGTTTTCGGGTTATGAGTATTATTTTCTCAATGATTTTTCTGATATTTGCTAAAAATCTAACGTTATGGAACCTATTCAGAACTTTGCCCAGCTAACAGCCCATCTTAAACAACAGAATCGTAGGAAACGAATTGCCGTAGTCTGCGCCAACGACCCTAATACGGAATATGCCATTACCCGTGCTTTGGAAGAAGGAATTGCAGAGTTTCTCATGATCGGGGATTCGGCTATTCTGGAAAAATATCCTGCCTTGAAGCAATATCCCGACTACGTGAAGACCATTCACATCGAAGATTCGGACGAAGCGGCACGTGAAGCTGTCCGCATCGTGCGTGAAGGGGGAGCGGATATTTTAATGAAAGGTATCATCAACACGGACAATCTCCTGCACGCCATCCTCGACAAAGAGAAAGGACTGCTACCCAAAGGGAAAATCCTCACGCACTTGGCGGTGATGGAGATTCCGACTTACCATAAACTGCTGTTCTTCTCCGATGCCGCAGTGATTCCACGCCCCACGCTGCAACAACGGATTGAAATGATCTGGTATGCCATCTGCACTTGCCGCCATTTCGGTATCGAGCAGCCTCGCGTTGCACTGATACACTGTACCGAGAAAGTGAGCGCCAAATTCCCGCATTCGCTGGATTATGTAAACATCGTGGAACTTGCCGAAGCGGGAGAGTTCGGAAATGTAATCATCGACGGTCCGCTGGATGTACGCACTGCCTGTGAGCAGGCAAGCGGGGACATCAAAGGAATTGTTTCGCCTATCAACGGACAGGCGGATGTGCTGATTTTCCCCAATATAGAATCGGGAAATGCGTTCTACAAGTCCGTCTCCCTGTTTGCCAATGCGGATATGGCCGGATTGTTGCAAGGACCTATCTGCCCGGTAGTGCTCCCTTCCCGCAGTGATTCCGGCTTATCGAAATATTACAGCATCGCAATGGCCTGCCTGCAAGTGGCCGGCTGCGAATGCAGAGAGAAGCTCAACCTGAACCGTTAATCATAATTCAAACCTTATAACTCCAAAGATATGAAGATTCTGGTCATCAACCCCGGCTCCACTTCTACGAAGATAGCAGTCTACGAGAACGAAACTCCGTTGCTCGTCCGTAACATCAAGCATACGGTCGAAGAATTATCCGTTTATCCGCAGGTGATAGACCAGTTTGAATTTCGTAAGAATCTGGTTCTTCAGGAATTAGAGGCAAATGGAATACCCTTTGCATTCGATGCTGTCATCGGACGCGGCGGCCTCGTCAAACCCATTCCGGGAGGAGTCTACGCAGTCAACGAAGCCATGAAGCAAGATACTTTGCACGCCATGCGTACCCATGCCTGCAACTTAGGCGGACTGATTGCAGCCGAACTGGCCGCTTCCCTTCCTGATTGCCCGGCTTTCATCGCAGACCCGGGAGTGGTGGATGAACTGGAAGATGTAGCGCGTATTTCGGGTTCTCCGCTGATGCCTAAGATCACCATCTGGCACGCCTTGAATCAGAAAGCAATCGCCCGCCGCTTCGCAAAAGAGCAGGGAACGAAATATGAAGAACTGGACTTGATAATCTGTCACTTAGGTGGCGGTATCTCTATAGCCGTTCATCAGCATGGCAAAGCCATTGACGCCAATAATGCTTTAGACGGCGAAGGGCCTTTCTCGCCGGAAAGGGCTGGCACCCTTCCTGCCGGTCAGTTGATCGATATTTGTTATAGCGGACAGTTCACGAAAGATGAATTAAAGAAGCGTATCTCCGGACGTGCCGGACTGACGGCCCATCTGGGCACTACCGATGTTCCCGCCATTATCAAAGCCATAGAAGAAGGTGACAAAAAAGCTGAACTGATACTGGATGCCATGATATATAATGTTGCGAAAGCCATTGGCGGAGCCGCCACCGTACTCTGCGGGAAAGTAGATGCCATTCTGCTGACAGGAGGTATTGCTTATTCGGACTATATCATTTCAAGACTGAAGAAAAGAATCTCTTTCTTAGCCCCTATACATGTCTATCCCGGGGAAGGGGAAATGGAGTCATTAGCATTTAATGCTTTAGGGGCATTAAGAGGGGAACTTCCTGTACAAATCTATAAATAACAAACGTAGCCATTCCTATTTTTACCTGTAAGGCTCTTAGCTCCGCACGGCAATCACCTCAATTGTTACTGTTTTTTCGTGTACAGTATAAATGATTCGGGCAGATACATTATATAGCCTCCACAGTGATTTGATAGCAGTTTTGCTCTCATGCTCTAACAGTTTATCTATATCCCTTTATTCATGAGGGTTACAGCAATGGGAGCAACTGTGGTAGCAGAGTGAGAGCAAACGTTTGCTCTCACTGAAAGTTTCATTCGCTTGAAACTAATGCTGGAACTACTTGAAGGGGATAAAGGCAGTAGGAATCTAAAGTACTTCTTCCAGTAGCACAAGTTCCCAACTACACCATACTATCGTAATTAGTTTTAGTCCGCCTTTCGCTTTAGCCTCCGCTACCAATTCATCCTGGCTATAACGAAGTAACTGCTCCCGCGCCTCATCGGCAAGTGCCCTTATTTCTTTCTCCGAAGCGCCAGCCTTTGCATACTTCACTTCGAGCAGATAAGTTAATGGCGGCATTACAGGAACCGACGGACTAGGTTTGAAAAGGAAGTCGGCAAAACCTTTATTCAGTTCGTATTCCGGATACAGTTGATAATAACGGTACATACCTAAATAAGCCAACAAAAAGCCCTTAATATGTGCTTCGCCCTCTATATATTCGCGAATACGGCTTTGCTCACGGATAGCCTCTGCTATAAAATTAAACAACGGTTTCCAGTCTCCTCTGAAAGCCATGTTCTCAAATAACATCGTCATCCGGTTCATATCAATCTTAAAAATATCATGTTTGATATATCCTTGGATCAAAAAGCTAAAAAGCTGTTCTCTGACCACCAGATTCGGGACATGCAGAATGGGTCTTCCCACCATATCGACTCCTTTAATAGAAAGAAGTCCGAAATAGAATAACAAAGACTTGAAATTGCGTACATCCGTCATTTCCAATGCGGAAAAGTGTGTAGCAATGTCCGTAGTTATTTCTCCCTGCTCGGCTATTTCTTTAATAACAGAGAAGTTCTCCCCCAATCCGTGGTCAAGACGAATCAAGTAAGCTAATTTATTAAAGTCAGTACGAATGTTGGGGTCTACAATTTCATCAGGCTTTTCTCCATGCAATACAAAAGATTTCATAAAGTAAAGCACCATATCGGAGTTAAACATACAATCTGCTAATCTACTTCTACTAAAGCAGTAATTGTCATAGTTGGGTTTCATCATGACAATTGTCTCATCTACCGTTTGCATGAGCACTCCCTGTTCTTTATAATAAGTAAGCATTTCACGCAGTTCCGCTTCACTGAAACCTACTAAATCATTAAACCAAGGATCAGTCGTAATATTGGTTCCGATATTAAAACCACTGGTGACGTCATCCATCGTGACAGGACTCACTCCTGTGATAAACATACGCTGAAGAGCGGACCCCGTACCGGTGGTAGCAGCCTTTATCACATTAAAGAATCCACGAACAAAGCCTTCACCATGAGTCGCCTTTTGATAATACTCTGTACCATAGGTCGAAAGAATCGTATTCGTAAAATTATCATATTCATCAATAAGGAGATAAATAGGTAGATTTCCTTTACGGGAAGCATAAGAATTGATAGCTGATAAAAAAGCACCCGGATCTTGCTGTATCTCTTCATCGAGAACATCCCAAATTTCTTTTCCCAAAAGATCTTCATATTTGAACACAAAATCCCTAAGCTTACTACAGCAATGCAATTTAAATGATCGCTCTACTTCATTGACATTAGAACTTACTTCCGAAAAGTTGAACCGCATAATGAGATAACAATTATGCTTCGGGGTTGGATGTTGACCTATATAAAGATGCCCGAATAGCTCATCAAAGTCATTAGCATATACTACATCGTAATAAGCCTCCAACATAGCCAAAGTCAAACTCTTTCCAAACCGACGAGGACGAATCAGGAAAAGATAAGCCGGTTGCATCTCGATTCTCTCGATGAACATGGTCTTATCTACATAGTAATAATTGTCCTTTTGAATTCGGGCAAAGTCCGTCAATCCATAGGGTATTTGTTTCATCATATCACGATTCCTTTCATTATATTTGTTCTTTATTTCTGCAAGCTCTGCTCTATATTTTGCAAACGACGTTCCAGTGCTGCGTACTTTTCATCCTTCTCTTTCAGCAGACGTTCGTAGAGTTCAGTGATTTTTTCGATAGGATTATAATTATTCACTCTATTATTTTCCTCCACATAGCCACCAATATTAGCAGAAGCCTGATCATTATTATTCACCGTATTATTTTCAAACACCACCGTCTGCGCATCCTCTTCCAAACTCTTCAGATACTCGAAAGGGACTCCCAATGCCCGTGAAAAGCGGTGTAACATTTCATCATCAATCACTCTCATCTGCTCATATTTAGATACTGCTGATTGTGATAAATGTACTAATTGGCTTAAAACCTCCTGATTCATATTCTTTTCTATACGAAAACGACGTATGTTATGTCCATGATGAACTCTCCCAACAGTTAATTCTTCTGCTTCCATGATTCTTTTTTCTTTTTAAAATCCAACAAATATACAAATGAAAAGTTTCGTTCGAAGCAAATATACGAAAAAAACGAATAGATGTGGTAATATGAATAAAAGGAATATTCCAACTTAGCAAATGGAATAAAAATCATATTACTTTCATTCTAAAGTTCAAAAAGAAATTAGAACTTTGCCAAGTATAAAATAAACACCAAACGAACAAATATGATAAAAGTATTAACCGAAATAGAATACAAGTTCTTAAAAGAATTCATTGCCCTGATAGAAAAATACAACTTACTTTTCACTACAGATGAAAAGGGAGAAATTGAAGTCACAGTTCATAGACAACAATTAGCAACAGAAACAAATCAGAATTCAGATTTACTACATACTCCCATACACTTAGGAGATTGTTTCGACGAAACAGAACTAAATTACATATTAGATCAAACTGATGAAAGAATAAAACAGATAGCAGAAGAATATCAGTCAGAAGAGATATTCACCCAACATCTAAGCAAAAACAATAAATCCTAATCTATATATAAATACCCCACCAGTCTTTTTTTATCCCCACGGCCTCTTTCTTTTTTATAAGGAAGGGGTCGTCCCTTTTAAAATAAAGACATCAACTCCAAACAGCGGAAAGCTTCATATTCGAATCAGTTATACGCTAAATTGTTAGTCCATATAATTCAAGTATCAGTATCATATGGGGCAAGCGTTGGTTTCCTCGGAGGAAACGCCAGTTCCCTTTAAAAGGAACGGTCGTTTCCATTAAAAGGAACGCTCGTTCCCTCACCGGGAAACGACAGTTTCCATTACTAGAAATGACAGGAAACTATAAGTCATTGAGATCTAACCACATAGAGTTCTATCGGTAATGTTATAGAGTTTATGTTCATGTCCAAACTGTATAGCTCATTTCCGCACGGTTTTGAGCTAAATGATAGTCGGTTCTATCTTCAATTCTCCTCCTTCGGGAAGGAGGAGTACCCGTAGGGGGAGGTGGTAGGTGAATACATGAACCGCATATTATCAACATTGTGTAACTGCCTGCCTGCCACCCCGGCCTTCAGCCCTCCCTCTTTTCCGAAAGGAGAGGAATCAGAACTTTAAACCAGATTGAACCATAGAAGCGTAATTTTGTTAGGACAAGGACAAACAGAACTTCCATTAAAAAAACAGAGGTTCTGTTCTTTCTAAAAACAGAGCCTCTATTTAGTGTAAACAGAGCCTTCGTTTTCCCTAAATAGAGCCTCTGTTTGGAGAGAGTGAAAACAAGGATTCCGCTCTTCTTTCGCATCGATAAGAATAATAATTGTCTAATTGTAACAAATATGTATGCAAATAAAGTAAAGAAAATAGCTGCCGTTCATGACCTTTCCGGTATGGGGCGTGTTTCTCTCACAGTCGTTATCCCCATTCTGTCGTCTATGGGTTTTCAAGTTTGCCCCTTGCCGACGGCGGTATTGTCCAATCATACGCAATATCCCGACTTCTCCTTTCTGGACCTGACGGATGAAATGCCCAAGATTATCGCCCAATGGAAAAAGCTGAATGTGCAGTTCGACGCTATTTACACCGGTTATCTGGGTTCTCCGAAACAGATTCAGATTGTTTCCGATTTTATCAATGACTTCCGCCATGAGGACAGCCTGATCGTAGCCGACCCTGTACTGGGAGATAACGGCAGACTATATACCAATTTTGATATGGAAATGGTGAAGGAAATGCGTCACTTGATAAAGAAGGCGGATGTGGTTACACCCAATATGACTGAGCTGTTCTATTTGCTGGATAAACCTTATAAAGCGGACAATACAGACGAAGAACTGAAAGAATATCTTCGTCTCCTGTCCGACAAAGGTCCGCAAGTCGTTATCATCACAAGTGTTCCTGTGCACGATGAGCCTCACAAAACCTCGGTTTATGCGTACAACCGTCAGGGAAATCGTTACTGGAAAGTAACCTGTCCGTATCTTCCCGCCCATTATCCCGGCACGGGAGATACTTTCACCAGCGTGATTACCGGTTCGTTGATGCAGGGCGACAGCCTTCCAATGGCTCTAGACCGTGCCACACAGTTTATCCTGCAAGGAATCCGTGCCACTTTCGGCTATGAATATGACAATCGGGAAGGTATCCTGCTGGAGAAAGTGCTCCATAACCTGGATATGCCGATACAAATGGCCAGCTACGAATTAATATAAGAGAAATCAGATGAATGCAAGAGAAATCAAAACTCTACCGTAACTCTTGTCGGAAGGTCGCCGGACGTCCACTTCGGACCTTCTTTGACAAGACGGATTGCTTCTTTGTCGGCAGATTCGCATAACCCGTGAACGACAGTGATATTCTGTGGCCTTCCTTCTTTATCTACAAAGAAAGAGAGGACTACTTCTCCTTTCACATCCTTACATGACTCGTCATTCGGACGAATCAGATTTTCTTCCAGATATTTCTTGTATTTGCGCTTACCTATCACCGGTTGTGGCGTCTTGTATTTTTCTTTTGCCTTTAAATTTATTTTTGCCGTAGCACCGGCGACGTTGGACTTCTTCTTTTTGCCATACCCCACTACCACTACTTCACTAAGTGCTTGTTGGTCTTCATTCATGGCTATCAGCATTGTCCGGCTGGTATCTACGGGAATCTCCACCGGTTCGTAACCGATGAACTGTGCTGTCAGTTGCTTGTTGCCTTTTTCTTTTTTCAATATGAACTCACCGTTGAGGTCTGTTACTGTACCAATATTCGTACCGGTATATGCTACACTGGCTCCGATGATAGGTTCTCCTTTTTCATCCGTCACTTTACCTTTTATCAGGTTCAAATTGGGGGTGGCTGCTTTGGCTGCCTTCAATTGATGAACTTCGGAAAGTGAAGTATCCGTATCCGCTACTATTCTTTCCTCTTGTATATCTGTCCGCCCGACGGTTTCCTCAATAACCGGCGTTATTGCTACCGGTGCACTTTGAGTTTTTGGAATAGATTTGCTCTTGGCTACTATATCTTTCTTATCCGTTGGCGTCGCAGTGACTTCGTGAGTGGAATCCTGCTTTATCTTAGTTTCTGCTAAAGACGAAATTTCTTCTTTCGGACTAATAGGTTCAAATACCGCTGAAGGAATCTCTTCTTTAGCGATGAATACATCATCCGTCATCCTCTTTTTAAGGAACAGGAAATAACAGCTGATACCGATACCGATTACCAGGCAGGCGGCAATGCTCCAAGTGACAGCATACGAATTCTGTTTCTTTGAAAGATTCCTTTTCTTTGTGGCACGAGCCGAGACCTGCATCCGCAGTTGCCCGATTCGTTGTTCATGATTTCCCTCCACTTGACCATATCCGTCCATAGCATCGGCCAGAAAAGGGTCTTTCATCGACTCTTTCTCCAGTCGATGTGCCTCTTTTCCTTTGCGGAGTCCTCGTATGTAGTCTAATAGTTTCATAGGGCCTGTTTCTTGATACAATTTTTTAAGTTTCGCTTTCCGTTTTGGATATAGCTTTTCACATTGTTCAGAGTAAATCCGGTCTGTTCGACGATATCGGCATACGACATTTCTTCTAAAAAGAAACGTGTAATGCTGGTCCGTTGTTCTTCGGGCAACTTTTCAAGACAGTGATGCAATGCCTTCAGTTGTTCCTCCGGACTTTCCTCTTCACTTAATAGATGCAGAAATTCGTCGGATTCCATAACGTTGATCGTATAATCTAACGGAATTTCTTTGTTTTCTTTTCGCAGAAGTTGCAGACAATGATTCTTGGCTACCCGGTAGAGCCACGGCTTGAAGACTTTTATCTCGTAGTTGCCCGTTTTCGGCAATAAATCTTCAAACAATTGCATCACCGCTTCCTGTGCACGGTCTTCATCTTGCAGATATTTCAGGCAAAGTCCATACAGTAACGGGATATAACGGTTGTATAGCTCACCGAAATATTCCGTATCACCGGACTTTGTATAATGTGTCAGTAATTCCTCGTCCGATAGTTTTGATATGTTTCTTTTGAAAAACAAAACTGTTTTTGTTGCCAAAGATAGGGATTGGGACTAAATATAGCAACTGTCGGAAGAAAAATAAAAAAAACTTCAATCGGTTTATGGAATCTGTGTGAAATCTGCATCTCTATATCAAAAGCGAATTAATAGTAACATTTTAAAACGATAAAGTTATGAAAGCAAATCAATTCAGAGCAATGATGCTCGTACTGCTCATGGCAGTTGTTTCTTTAGGTGTGGTGAACGCGCAGACGCTGACTGTGACGGGTACGGTGACGGATGTTGCGGACGGGACTCCGATTGTCGGTTGTTCTGTAATGCTGAAAGGTACTACCAAAGGTACGGTGACAAATGTAAATGGACAATATGCTATTCAAGCGAAGAAAGGGGAGACGTTGTTGTTTCAGTTTATCGGATACAAACAAGAAAGCAGAGTCGTCAAATCTGCCAGACTGGATATCAGGATGAAAGCTGATGAGGTTGCGTTGGAAGAATGCGTGGTGGTTGGCTACGGAACCCGGAAGACTAAGGCTATAACAAGCGCTTATATGGCGATATGTCCTACACCTGCGTATGATATGTGTGTGAATACGGAAGAATATGGTTCCTTTCAGGAAAATGGCTTCAAAGAGGTGGCGGATGCAGCGCTTTCTACTTTCTCCATTGATGTAGATGCAGCTTCTTACAGTAATATGCGTCGGTTTGTCAATAAAGGTGAGTTGCCTCCGGTAGATGCTGTCCGTACGGAAGAACTGGTCAATTACTTTTCTTATGACTATCCGAAACCGACCGGAAACGACCCTGTGAAGATTACAATGGAAGCCGGAGCCTGTCCTTGGAATCCTGCTAACCGTCTTGTCCGTATCGGACTGAAAGCAAAGGAGATTCCTACGGATAACTTGCCTGCCTCCAATCTGGTATTTCTGATTGACGTGTCCGGTTCTATGTGGGGAGCCAATCGGTTGGATTTGGTGAAGTCTTCTCTTAAATTGTTGGTCAATAACTTGCGTGATAAGGATAAAGTAGCCATTGTTACCTATTCAGGAAGTGCCGGTGTAAAACTTGAATCGACTTCGGGCAGTGACAAGCAGAAGATTCGTGAAGCGATAGATGAACTGACGGCGGGAGGTTCAACTGCCGGTGGCGCAGGTATTATGCTGGCTTATAAAATAGCGAAGAAGAATTTTATCTCTAATGGTAATAACCGTATTATCCTTTGTTCTGACGGTGACTTCAATGTAGGTGTTTCTTCGGCAGAAGGACTGGAACAGCTAATCGAGAGAGAACGGAAAAGTGGAGTGTTCCTGACTGTACTGGGGTATGGAATGGGTAACTACAAAGATAAAAAGATTCAGGTACTTGCCGAAAAGGGAAATGGTAACCATGCTTATATAGATAATTTGCAGGAAGCCAACCGTGTGCTGGTCGGTGAGTTTGGCGCTACGCTTCATACGGTGGCGAAAGATGTTAAGTTACAGGTTGAATTTAATCCGGCACAAGTACAAGCGTATCGTCTGGTAGGTTATGAAAGTCGTCTGCTGAAAGATGAAGATTTCAATAATGATGCAAAAGACGCCGGAGATATGGGCGCAGGGCACACGGTGACGGCTTTCTATGAAGTGATTCCGGTAGGAGGAAAGAATACGTATGCAGGAAAGGTGGATGAATTGAAATATCAGAAGAAAGAAAAAGTGAGTGTGAAGCCTACCGGTTCTGACGAACTTCTGACAGTGAAACTCCGCTATAAGGCTCCAGATAAAGATGTCAGCAGGAAAATAGAACTTCCTTTTGTGGATAATAAAGGTAACAATGTATCTTCCGATTTCCGTTTTGCGTCTGCCGTAGCTATGTTCGGGCAGTTACTCCGGGATTCTGATTTCAAGGGTGAGGCTACTTATGACAAAGTAATCAGTCTGGCTAAACAGGGATTGGATCATGATGATAAAGGATACAGGAGAGAATTTGTCCGTTTGGTTGAGGCTGCTAAGGGAATACAGCAAGAGAAATAAATATATCCTGTTAGTATAAGTAAGTTCTCTGTTTGAATGGTGACAGACATATAATTAAGTAATCATTGATATTGTTATTGGCTAGTAAGAGTTCGGGAGGATACACCAACGAAATAACTTTGGCGATATCTTGCCGAACTCTTTTCTTTATAGATTTCCGCTTCCCGCCTTTCTCATCAATTCCCAATATAAATAGGTGGGTTGTTTTATTTCGCTTTTCTCTATCAGTGGACCGAGTTGTTCGGCAAAGTAACTAATCATGGCATTGGGTGTTTCTATTTCTTTTAATCCCATTGATACCCTTTCTTTACTTCACTTTTTAAGGCCGGTCCGAATTCGAATCCCATTTGTTCGAACCATTCTTTTCGTTGAAGGATGTTTTGGTGGAACCGGGTAAAGTCAAGTCTCTCTCCCTGATACCACATTTGTTCTGCCAATGCCAAGATACGGGGAAACAGACGCCGGTCTATCATTCGTTCTGTAACTCCGTCGTCAGTCCACAAAGCACAAGTCATGCCAAGAATTAAAGGGTCCTTTTGGTTGATCGCCTTGTCGGAAGGATTGTTCTGATATATGTCTTTCAGGTCGAAGGTACGTGTATTGGTATATCCTCTCCAAGGAGTGACCGGGAAGTTCAGATACGTATAATAATTGGAACTGCAAATGACTGGATAATGGTGTTTAATTGCATTCCGAAGTGCTAGCTCTTTGTGCCCACGGTAGTTCCACCATTGAATTACTATGTTGTCCGGTAACGGATATCCGTCATGATAAACTACATCCCCCCAGAATATGGCCTTTCGTCCTTTCGACTTCAGATAATCCGCCATTTGTGCCGAAAACCATAATTGCAGATCATGGCTATCTTTCAGATTCATTGCTGCAATTCTTTTTTGGCAATCCGGACATTTATCCCAATTGCCTTTCGGGGCTTCGTCTCCTCCCAAATGTATATAGGGTGAAGGGAAAATAGCGCATACCTCATCCAATATATTTTTCAGGAAATGTAGGACTTCTTCTTTTCCTGCACAAAATATATTTTGAGTAAATCCGTGCTGTGGTACTTCAACAGGTTGACCGAAACAACCGAGTTCCGGATAAGCGGAAAGTGCTGCTTCGGCATGCCCCGGCATGTCAATTTCAGGAACGACGGTTATGTTTCGTTCGCTGGCATATTCGATAATTTCCTGTATCTCTTTCTGTGTATAAAATCCTTGTTGTTCTTCTCCTTTTCCTACCGAGCCTCCTATCTGTGCAAGACGCGGATATTGTTTGATTTCGATTCGCCAACCTAGTCCTTCGGTCAAATGCCAATGGAAATAATTCATTTTAAGTAATGAAACCATATCAATATATTTCTTGATAGTGGATATTTTCTGGTATTGACGTCCGGAATCTAGCAGAAAACAACGCCATGGCGTACGGGGAGAATCGGAAATATCAGCACAGGCGAAGGTGAGAATTCCTGTTGAACCAGTAACCCATTGCCGCAAGGTTTGTACTGCATGAGTGAATCCTCTTTTATCAGAGGCGGCTATCACCATTTGTCGCGGACTGATATTTATCCGATAACCTTCGGGAGGAAGCGAAGAATCGGTCATCCAGCGGATTTCGGCTTTAGATGCTTTCTTCGTCCATTTGACAGAAGCGTTATGAAGTACTTCTGTACGGAAAAGACTTAAATAAAAAGTTGTGGTATCTTCAGCGTATATGGAAATCTTTTTTCTTAAAGTCAGGTAGCCTTTTTGCATTTCCACTTGATTGGGGGAAGGAAATACAATTTGCCCACAGGCGCTAACTGCAAATGATGCGAGAAAGAAAATCGTTAGGAATAGATATTTCATAAGATATATATGTGTTTATTTGGATTTCGTAAGTAAAATAAGGGAATAACTTGCACTTATTCAAGTCCTAAAAGTACAAATCTATTCCAAAAAAACAATTATTTATTGAGATAAATTACGAAATCAGAGAAGAATAAGAAAGAACTGTCTGCTATAATAAGTACTTCGGACAGCTCTGATTGATTAAGGTCTATCTATTGGAACAGATTTATTTAATTTTTAAAACGTCCCAATTTTAATGGGACACTGATGATGTACTTTAATATAAGAGATAAAACCGCAAACAGTCTCATCAACTATTTGCGGTTTTATCTCTTTGCACGGGAGGAGAGGCTCGAACTCCCGACACCCGGTTTTGGAGACCGGTGCTCTACCAACTGAGCTACTCCCGTGTTTGCGGCTGCAAAGGTAGTAGAAACTTCCGAATCTGCAAGCGTTCGGGTAAATAAGTTTTGAACTATTTTAATTTTTCCCACTCATCGGGCTTGAAACCGACCAATACAAAGCTGTCTGTTACTACTAGTGGTCGTTTTACTAATTTTCCGTTTGTAGCAAGCAATGCGATCTGTTCCTCCTCGCTCATGTTTGGGAGCTTTTCGCTCAGTTTCAGTTCTTTATAAACCAAACCGCTAGTGTTGAAGAATTTCTTGATAGGCAGACCGCTACGCGGAATCCATGCTCTTAATTCTTCTATTGTAGGATTTTCTTCTACGATAAGTCGATTGGTGTATTCAATGTTATTTTCTGTTAACCACTTCTTGGCTTTTTGGCAAGTACTACATGCCGGGTATTGTAAAAACAGAGGTTTCATACGCAATTTATTGTTTAATGATTACTATTACATATATATTTAAAAAAGAATTTGCAAATCCTGATACATAATCCGGTAAGCAGTCGCTTTCTTGTCTAATGCCAATGGGTATGCCCGTGATGAGGAAGGCATTCGGTAGAGCCGCATGGCGCGACCTTCGAAAATAAATTCCGAGTAATCGCCGACTTTGGGTTCCTCTACGTTGAATTGTTGGCGGAGAGTATCTGTGGCTTTCTGTCCCGTAGTGACAATAGCTTTACATTCGGGAAGTTGCCGGAGCAGTGCTGTCACGTCAGTAGCTTCCACTACTTCGAGAAATTTATCCGATGCATTATCTTGTAATCGGCGAATGGATGAAGCGGTATCGAACAAAGCAATTCCCTTTTCATTCAGAAAATCAATAATTCGTTCGCGGCAAAATGCTTTCCGTGTCTCATTCAGAAAATAATCCTTGTCATCGAAGAATAAAATCCCGAAGATGCGCCACATATCATTATTGAGGTTCGGATAATAAAATTCCATTGACCAACGTTTTTTTTGTGGTGGAAAACTGCCGAGCATGAGCAGCTTTGCTTTCGCTGGAAGAAACGGTTCTAACGGATGTTTTTCGATTTCCATTTTTATGTATCATTTTAATTTCCTACAAAAATAATGATATTGTTCATTTCTCTCAAAATCAAGATAAAAAATTACTATATTTAAAATATTTAGTTATTTTTGTGGCATAATGAATACACGATTTATTAGAATATCATTGAAAAAAAGAATTTTTATAAGTTATTGTCTTATAGGATTATTCTTTTTTCTTGGAGAGAACTGTTACGCTTCAAAGCGGCCGGTGTTTAGGGAAACGGTGAGAAAAGCCTCTGCTGATAACTCAACAGTAAGGGGACGTGTTGTTGATGTCAGTGGTGAACCCCTTATTGGTGCAACGATACGAGAGAAAGGGGGAACCCGTGGAACTGTGACAGACATTGAAGGAAATTTCATCTTATCTGTGCCGGATAGTGCGGTCTTGCAAGTTTCTTTTGTGGGGTACGAGAGCATAGAAGTCAGTGTAGGGGGTAGAAAGACACTTGAGATACAGCTTCGTGAAAATACAGTGATGCTTGACAATGTGATTATAACTGCTCTTGGTCTTGAAAAAAAAGAGGCTTCTTTAGCATATTCCATTCAGAAAGTGAAAGGGGAGGAACTCACCCGTATGAAAGAGGTTAATATGATAACAGCTCTTGCCGGCAAGGCTGCGGGAGTGCAGATAAATAAAAATTCCTCCGGTATAGGAGGTTCTGCGAAAGTGAGTCTTCGGGGGATTCGTTCCGCATCCGGTGATAATCAGCCTCTTTATGTCATAGACGGCGTGCCGATGTTGAATATCGGTACTGAACAAGCTTATTCTGCAATCGGTGGTACTGCAAATGCCGGAAACCGGGACGGAGGTGACGGTATCTCCAATTTGAATCCGGAGGATGTGGAAAGTATCAGTATCTTGAAAGGTGCTCCGGCAGCAGCTTTGTATGGAAGTCAGGCTGCGAATGGGGTTATTCTGATTACTACCAAGAAAGGTAATACTGCCGGACAGAGGAATATTTATTTCTCCACCGGATTGACATTTGACAAAGCATTCAGTCTTCCTAAAATGCAGAACTGCTATGGGGTGAGTGATGTTGTAGATAGTTGGGGAGAAAAAGCGTATCTGCCTACCTCCAATGAACTGAATGATTTTTTTCGTACCGGATTAACTTCCATTACTTCCGTATCCGTCAATTATGGAAATGAAAAGATACAGACTTATTTTTCTTATGCCAATACTACCGGACGTGGTATTGTAGACAAGAACCAACTGACAAAGCATAACATCAACCTGCGGGAAACAGCTGTAATGTTCAATCAACGTCTGAAATTGGACGGTAATGTGAACGTGATGCGACAGATTGTAAAGAACAAACCTGTATCGGGAGGTTTTTACATGAATCCTCTGGTCGGCCTTTATCGTTTTCCCCGTGGGGAAGATTTGTCTTATTATAAGGATAATTATGAAATATACGATCCGGAACGGAAACTGGGGATACAAAATTGGCATACTTTTACAGAAGATTTTGAGCAGAATCCTTATTGGATACAGAACCGTATACAAAGTAAGGAGACACGTATGCGTAGCATCATCTCTCTCTCAGCGAATTTGAGGATAAATAGTTGGCTGACTGTCCAGGCTCGTGGTAGTGTTGATTATATATCCGATAAGATGCGCCAGAAATTTTATGCTTCTACTGCTCCCGCTTTATGTGGGGCAAACGGGCGTTATATTGAAATGGATTATCAGGAAACGTTGATTTACGGTGATGTCATGGCTATGGGGAAGAGGAAATGGGAGGATTTTGCGTTGGATGTGGCCATTGGTGGGAGTATCAATGATAAAAATGTCAATTCCACCCGTTACGATTCCAAGAATGCTTCTTTGAAGTATGCCAATGTGTTTAATTTGGCTAATATCGTAATGAACGGTTCCGCCAGCATTGACCAGAAGATAGATTCCCGACGCCAGTTACAGTCCGTATTTGGTACGGCACAAGTTGGCTATCAGGATAAGGTATTCCTTGATTTAACAGCCCGTAATGACTGGGCATCGACTTTGGCATATACAAGCCATGAGAAATCCGGATTCTTTTATCCTTCTGCCGGTCTTTCTTTTCTTATAGACAAATGGATACAACTTCCCGAATGGATTTCTTTTGCCAAACTACGGGGAACATACAGTAAGGTAGGTAATGATATTCCTCAGTTTATCACAAACTCCGTTTCACATATTACTGCCGGGGGAGAGCTCCAGGCGAATGACGCTGCTCCTTTTAAGGAAATGGAACCGGAAATGACCCATTCGGTAGAGGTGGGTACGGAATGGAGGTTCTTCCAAAGTCGCTTAGGCTTCAATCTGACTTATTACCGCACCAATACTCATAATCAGTTTTTCAAACTTCCCGCCCTTGCCGGAGATATGTATGCATACAGGTATGTAAATGCCGGAGATATACAAAACCGTGGTTGGGAACTGACCGTAGATGCCACTCCGGTACTTACTCCGGATTTTACATGGAAAACATCTTTGAATTTCTCGTCCAATAGAAATAAGATCAAAGAACTGCATGAAGAACTGAAAGAGTTAGTTTATGGACCGAGCAGTTTCTCATCCAGTTATGCGATGAAGTTGGTGAAAGGTGGTTCTATCGGAGATATTTATGGTAAGGCTTTCGTGCGTGATGTCGAAGGGAATATTGTCTATCAGACCGAGGGCGACCATAAAGGCCTTCCGGCTGTTGAAGGTGAAGGGAATACAATAAAGGTGGGCAATGCCAATCCACGTTTTATAATGGGGTGGAACCATACATTCTCTTACAAAGGCTTCAGTCTCTACTTCTTGTTGGATTGGCGTTATGGCGGCAAGATACTTTCGCAGACACAGGCGGAAATGGATCTCTACGGGGTGTCCCAAGTGACAGCGCTGGCTCGTGACAGAGGATATGTAACTCTTGAAGGACAGCAGATAGACAATGTGAAAGGTTTTTATAAGAATATAGTGGGCGGACGTGCCGGAGTGACGGAATATTATATGTATGATGCTACAAATCTTCGTTTGCGGGAAGTCTCACTGAACTATACTTTTCCGAAAAAATGGATGCAGAAAACGAAAGTGCTGAAAGATTTGCAGCTTGCTTTCGTTGCGCGTAATCTTTGTTTCCTGTATAAGAAAGCTCCTTTTGACCCAGATTTAGTACTTTCTACCGGAAATGATAATCAGGGAATTGAAGTGTTTGGTATGCCGACAACACGAAGCCTGGGCTTTACTGTGAAATGTGAATTCTAAAGATACGGGAGGAGATGATGAAAAAGAACTATATTCATATATACTTATTGGGGATACTGTTGCTTTCGGTTGCATGTACCGGAAAATTCCGTGAGTTTAATACCGACCAGTCCGGCATTACAGATGAAGATCTGATAATTGACGACAATGGTTACGGAATCCGTTTAGGGATTATTCAGCAGGGTATTTACTTTAACTATGATTATGGCAAAGGCAAGAACTGGCCTTTCCAATTGACACAGAACTTGAACGCAGATATGTTCAGCGGATATATGCATGATGCCAAACCATTGAACGGAGGTTCTCATAATTCCGATTATAATATGCAGGACGGTTGGAACAGTGCGATGTGGACACACATGTATTCGTATATTTTCCCTCAGATTTACCAGTCAGAGAATGCAACCCGTGATACACATCCTGCTTTATTCGGTATTACGAAAATTCTGAAAGTGGAAGCGATGCACCGTGTGACGGATTATTACGGACCTATTATCTACAAGAATTTTGCAGATGCAGGGAAGCATTACCGTCCTGATACGCAGAAGGAAGTTTATTATGAGTTTTTTAACGAACTTGATTCTGCCGTTGTCGCTCTTACCAGTTATGTGGAAGCAAATCCGGAATCTAATGGATTCTCCCGTTTCGATATTCTGCTGGACGGCAGATATTCTTCGTGGATTAAGTTTGCCAATTCCTTGCGTATGCGGCTGGCGATGAGAATTTCTGCTGTCGAGCCGGATAAGGCATGTGTTGAATTTCAGGAAGGGCTTAACAATGAATACGGTGTCTTTGAGGCCGAAACGGAACGGGTGGCTGTCTCCACCAGGTCCGGGTATACTAACCCGTTGGGAGAACTCAACCTTGTTTGGAACGAGACTTATATGAGTGCTTCCATGGAATCGATTCTGACTGGATATGACGACCCGCGTATTGCTGTCTATTTCGCACCTTGTACCGACGAACAGTTTAAAAACACATATCGCGGTATCCGTCAGGGGACGTGCTTTTCGCATTCTCATTATGCCGGATTGTCAAAACTGACCGTAACGCAAACAACGGACGCTCCTTTGATGACTTCATCGGAAATTTGGTTCCTGCGTGCCGAAGCTGCTTTGCGCGGGTGGACGGACGAAGATGAAGAAAGCTGCTATCGAAACGGAGTAATAACTTCCTTTCATCAAAATGGAATTTATCAGGTGGAAGATTATCTGAACAGCGAACGAATGGCTTTCGATTTTGAAGATACGTATGATAACGGCAACAATATCGAAGCCCGTTGTAAAGTATCACCAAAGTGGGATTCCGAAGCTGATAAAGAGATAAAACTGGAAAGGATTATCACGCAGAAGTGGATTGCCATGTTTCCCGAAGGTTGTGAAGCATGGGCAGAACAGCGTCGTACGGGCTATCCCCGTTTGTTCCCGGTGCGTTATAACCATAGCCAAAACGGATGTATTGATACGGAAATTATGGTACGCCGTCTCAACTTCCCCGGCACATTGCAAACGGAAGATCCCGACCAGTATCTTGCTCTTGTAGAAACCTTGGGAGATCCTGATGACGGAGGTACACGACTTTGGTGGGATGTAGAAAGTAATGGCTTGGACTAAAAATCTGTTGTAAGAATGTGTATATGTGTGCCGATTTAACTAATTTTGCACCTTCATTTAAACACATTCGTCATGAAAACAATCATCTCTACTATTTTTCTGTGTGTATTGCTTTCTTTTATACCGGAACTGCGGGCACAAAACATACAGTTACATTACGACTTTGGCCGTTCTTTGTATGACAAAGATTTGAAAGAACGTCCTTTGTTAACGTCTACTGTCGAGAAGTTTCATCCCGACACGTGGGGAAGTACTTATTTCTTTGTCGATATGGACTATACCTCTGAGGGTGTTGCCTCCGCCTATTGGGAGATAGCCCGTGAAGTAAAATTCTGGAAAGGACCTTTCTCTGCACATCTTGAATATAATGGTGGACTGGCAAAAGGATTCTCTTACAAAAACGCTTACTTGGCAGGAGCTACTTATACCTATAACAATGCTTCTTTTTCCAAAGGCTTCTCTTTGACAGCCATGTATAAATATATCCAGAAGCATAAATCACCTAACAATTTCCAGTTGACCGGAACATGGTATGTCAACTTCTGCAATAATCTGCTTACTTTCTCCGGATTTGCCGACTGGTGGCGTGAGGAAACCGATTACGGAAAAACGATCTTCCTTACCGAACCGCAATTTTGGGTAAATCTGAACCGCATCAAAGGAATAAACAAACACTTTAATCTAAGTGTAGGTTCCGAAGTGGAAGTAAGTAATAACTTCGGTGGTCGTGACGGATTCTATGTAATTCCGACTCTAGCCCTGAAATGGACATTGAATTAATTTATTGAATACATCAATTATTGGATGAAAACAGATTTAATTTACGGTGTAGAAGACCGTCCTCCTTTTAAGGAAGCCTTGTTTGCAGCCTTGCAACATTTACTGGCCATTTTTGTAGCCATAATAACACCTCCTCTTATCATAGCAAGTGCCTTGAAACTGGATGTAGAAAAGACGGGCTTTCTTGTTTCCATGTCCTTGTTCGCTTCGGGAGTTTCCACTTTCGTACAATGCCGTCGTTTCGGTCCGGTGGGGGCGGGACTGCTCTGTATTCAGGGAACAAGTTTTTCCTTTATCGGTCCTATCATAGCCACGGGATTAGTAGGTGGATTACCGTTGATTTTCGGTTCCTGTATGGCTGCCGCTCCGATTGAAATGATTGTCAGCCGTACATTCAAATATCTTCGCAACATCATCACTCCGTTGGTGTCCGGCATTGTCGTACTGCTTATCGGATTGAGCCTGATAAAGGTCGGCATCGTATCTTGTAGCGGCGGATATTCGGCAATGGATAACGGTACTTTCGGTTCGTGGGAAAACCTGTCTATCGCAGCATTGGTATTATTGAGCGTATTGTTTTTCAATCGTTGCAGAAACAAATACCTGCGCATGAGCTCTATCGTGCTCGGTCTTTGTTTGGGTTATGGATTGGCTTTTGCTTTGGGAAAAGTAGATATGAGTTCGCTGAATGTTGAAATGCTGATGAGCTTTAATATCCCTCAACCTTTTAAATATGGTGTTGAATTCAATGTTTCGTCTTTTATTGCCATTGGTTTAGTTTATTTGATAACTGCCATTGAAGCAACAGGCGACGTGACTGCCAACTCCATGATTTCCGGTCTTCCGATCGAGGGTGATTCATATCTAAAACGTGTTTCCGGCGGTGTCATGGCAGACGGGTTCAATTCTTTTCTTGCCGGAGTCTTCAATTCCTTTCCGAACTCAATCTTTGCCCAAAATAATGGTATTATCCAACTGACCGGAGTGGCCAGCCGCTATGTGGGTTATTACATTGCCGCAATGCTTGTCTTGTTGGGATTATTCCCCATTGTAGGAGCCGTATTCTCTTTAATGCCCGATCCCGTATTGGGTGGTGCAACCTTACTGATGTTCGGTACCGTAGCAGCTGCAGGAATCCGTATTATTTCGTCCCAGGAAATAGGGCGTAAAGAGACATTGGTATTGGCAGTCAGCCTCTCCTTAGGACTGGGTGTAGAATTAATGCCGGATGTCTTGAAACAGGCTCCGGAAGCGATACGAAGCATATTTTCTTCAGGAATCACCACCGGAGGCCTTACTGCAATTATTGCGAATGTCGTAATACGCGTAAAAGAGAACTAACTTGGCGTAATACTTAAATTACTCATCTTTTCTGTCGTCCGGAAGGGGAAATCAGGATACTCGTAAAGACTGAAGCGAGGTTCGGTTTCCCCTTTCGTATAGCTCCATATTGAAGCATAATCTTCCGGGTCTTCCCCCATTTTTCCTAATTGGCGTAGATAAGCAGCCAATGACTTATTCTCTACGATATAAATTTGTCCCATTTGATTGATAATCGGACTATGATGCCGTGTACCGTCGTGTTCGAAACATAGGATACGTTTTCCTTCTTCCGTAAGTCCTACTAACTGAAAAGTCATACTTTTACCGATAGCCGGCAGATTCAGCACACTGCGATCGGTAGCAAGGAAGGGCAGGCGATGTTTTCTCATGAAACGTCTTAGTTGCTTGGCAACATCCTCTTGTGTTTCAATATCCGCACCTACTTTCGTTTCCAGTATCCTGTACAGTTCTTCCGCTTGTTCCGGAGTCATTTGACCATATATCTTTTCTTCCTGTTGTTCTTGCATTGAACGACTGTTCGGTGCGAATACTGCATAATTTTCATTGAATCCTTTTACAGAGAAAGTATAGTAACATACAACTCCCAATGAATTAAGTACCTGTCGGAGTCGTGTCGTATGTCCCCGGCGCGAAGCAGCCACCGTATACACTAACTGGTTCGTAATGATCCACCCCGCAGAAAGGATTTTCCGGATTGCCTCTTTCGCTTCGGGGGTCACCTCTAGCGGTGTTTGAAAATGGGTCTGAATAATAAACTGCTTGACACCAATTGCTGAAGCCTTTTCTTTAAATTCGCGTAGAATTTCAACCAGTTCATCATTAATACGCATTGGCAGATAAGCCAATAACCGTGATCCCAACCGTACCCGTTGCAGTTCTGCATACTTCTCTCCTTCGGGCCTTTCAAGATTTGCTCTCTGCTTGCGGACTGCCATTCGATACACTGCTTCCAGTATATGTCGTAGTGTCTTATTCTGGCTCATCAATGCGTCACCACCCGTTATGAGAATATCCCGTAATTGTGTATCCTCTTCAAAGTAAGTCATCAACCGGCGCAATTTGCGGTCCCATGATTCCTTCGGGCGTAAAGTCTCAAATTCGAAATTTAGCCGTTCGCTTTGGAAGTCATACATACGTTGGCAAGAAGCACAAAGCCCGCCGCAAGCCCGTCCCATTGTATCGGGAATAAGAATTGCCACCTCCGGATAGCGTCGATGAATATTATGTCCGTCCGGTAAAATCCACCCCGCAGCATTCGGTTTTCCCGCCTCTACAATATCTTCCTTTTCCCATGCACGAATATTTCCATACGTTTCTACCAATCGTGGTGAATAAAGAATATAACTTCGGATTGCCTCGTCATTATACCCGTATCCCGTCACATTAAGTAATGATAAATAATAAGGAGTGGCAAAAAAAGGCATCCCTTTTTTACGGGCACGGTAGAGTAGATACATTGTTTCCGAAGAAAGCGAGTTTCCCAGAAAACGGTTCAGCTCTCCCGGACTTTTTACCGCCATTGCCAAGTGAAAACGAAAATCATTCCACCATTCGCTCACCAACCGGTATTTCTCCTCATAACTCATTCCCTCCTCAAAATGAAAACGAACTGAAGGTTTCGACTTCCTGTTTTCAATCTTCTGAATCAGTAAATGTAACATTCTCTCCTTGTTTTCATCGCGAATCTCTCTCACCTCTTCGTCCAGTCCGGTTTCCCAGCGGTCATTTCGGCTCTTGATACGTTGAGGTGAAGGTAGAGGAACCGTTTCTTCTTTCAGCCTTTTGAACAGCTGAAACAATTCAATAAACAAATCCGTCGGCATTTCCATATTTTCCAGCGTTTCCGTCAGAAACTTGTAGAGCAGTCGAATAGTCTGTACTGACATATCCTGTCCCGTAGACAGTTCATGGACATGCTGTCCATCATAATGGAGTAAGAGTCGAATTTGCTCCCTCGCCTCCTTCGCAGTATCACTCTTTATATCACAAGTTTCCGAAAAAGTCAGTAATTCAGCCTTAAAGTCCTCAACAGTAGTACTTTTTTCCGCTATCTCCACTAGTTCCGGTAGCTCTTGATTAAAGATTTGTTTCAACTGTGAAAAAGTAAGTGTAAGCAATTTCTTTTGTTTCATAAGCGATCTATTTCTTTTTGTAGGTTCATAAATAAGGATGATGCGTCAATTTTCATAGAGCCTATAAAGATAACAAAAAAAGCGGAGGAACAAAACCTCCGCTTTTTCTATCGTTCAATTCTCGAAATCGACAATTTCGATTACTCGTTGACCTCAACTCCTACTAGTTCAGGGTCTACCATAATACGTCCGCAATATTCGCAAACAATCACTTTTTTACCCAACTTGATATCCATTTGTCTTTGAGGTGGAATTTTGTTGAAACATCCTCCACAAGCACCACGCTCTAGGCAAACAACAGCCAATCCATTACGTGCGCTTTTTCTTATACGTTTGAAAGCTACCAAAAGACGCTCATCTACTTTTTCTTCTACTTTCTTCACATCTACACGTAAAGTTTCTTCTTGTTGTTTTGTTTCAGAAACAATGCCATCCAATTCTTCTTTCTTCAGTGCCAAATCTGCTTTACGCCCTTTGAGAAAAGATTTACTATTATCAATCTCTTCTTTTAGTTTCTTTACCTCAAAACCAAACTCTTTAGCACGCTTCTCAGCCAGTTCTATTTCAAGTTTCTCAAATTCAATCTCTTTGCTCAAGTGATCAAATTCTCTGTTATTTCTAACATTATCAAGCTGCTCCTTATACTTATCAACTTTCAGTGTACAGTCTTTGATCTTTTGTTTTTGTGCTGTCACCGAAGTTTCAATTTCTTTTAGTTGAGCATCGTATTTCTCCAATCTAGTTTCTAGACCTACAATTTCATCTTCCAAGTCAGCAACCTCCAACGGAAGCTCCCCGCAAAGAGTTTTGATTGTATCTATCTCAGACAGCTTGCTTTGTAATTCATAAAGCGTTCTTAGTCTGTCTTCTACTTCGTCTTCTTTTTTCTTAGCCATATCTATATTATATTAATGTTATATTCGTATTATACTGATCGTATACTCGTATTATATTTTTTCAAATTGGTTTGTAGCCTCATTCCATTCAAAATCGCAATTGGCACGAGTTGCCAATATTGGATGCAATTCTGGTTTCCAAGCCACCACATCCTTCAAATCCATAGTCAAGATATTATCTGGATTCTCAGCAAAGTCTTCATCTTCATCACCAAGCATAAATCGCCACCCACTATCTATCTTAATATCAGACCACTCTCGATAGCAGTATCCTATTTCTTTACTCTCAAATGCGCGTATTGAAACATAGGCGTATTTATCCAATTCCGAATATTCTTTAACCTCCGTCTCTTTGGCTTCCATGTGTTCGCACATAAAATTTTCTTTTAATGTTTTT